>MDTG01020146.1_pt1 | contig 21240 bp, 21 predicted proteins | sample 811421 | NCBI WGS metagenome assembly MDTG01 (sample SAMN05326645, study PRJNA326480) | marine metagenome | isolation source: seawater | place: Pacific Ocean: South East | collected 2011 | reverse complement strand
CTTACCTTAAATTAATTTTCTTAATCAATTAAATTTGGTTTTTCTTTTATAAAGTTTTTAAACCAATCTATATATTTCGGATATCCTTTTACTAAAGGCCAGCTTGGATTATAGCCAATAAGATCTCTAGCCTTATCTACATTTAATGTGCCTCTTTTAGGCATTAACTTATCTCGTTCAACATTTTTTATCTTAATGTCAGGAAAATGTTGCTTAACTATTGTAGACATGTCAGCAATCGAACATGCTTTACCATAAGTTATATTAAATACTTGATTAAGAGCATTCTTATTTCCGATGCACTTAGTTACACCATCAATCAAATCATTTATATAAGTAAAGTCTAATGCTTCTCTTCCTTCATCTGACATAACTATTTCTTTACCCATTAAAGAATTTTCAATAAAGATCTGTCCTACTCTTCGGCTAATGCACCTTTCACCATAAAGGGCTGATGGCCGAATAATGGTATATGGCAAATCAAATGTTTGATTATATCCAATAATTATTTTTTCAGACCCATACTTAAGAGCCCCATAAATCCCTAAAGGTTCACAGTGATTATTCTCATCAACTTGGTCACCTTTAAAGTTGCCATAAACCATGCTTGATGAAAAAAATATGAATTGTTCGACACTAGAATTGCTTCTTGCCCAATCTAGTGAATTTTCCAAAGTTCGAAAACTATGATCAAATGTTGAATATGGATCTTTATTAGATCGATTTGCATGAGATACAGCCGCAAGTTGAATTATTATTTCAGGGTTGATTTCATTTAATAATCTAGATAACGCATGGTAATCCCTGGCGTCTTGAACTTTAATATTAATTTTTGCACCCCTTAAAAGTTGTGTTCGCTCATTAATTATCGCTTGAGACAAATCTGGATAAGGAAGGTTATCAACATTATCAACTAAAGATAGAAGGTTATTTACCTGCATACCATCTATAATATCAACTTTGGCTCCGAGAGATTTTAAATGCAGAGCCAAATTATGGCCGATAAATCCTGCTCCCCCGATAAGAGCGATTTTTTTATCTTTTAGATTTTGCATATTAATTATTTTATTTTATTCAAACAATTTTTAAGGCTTATAGCTATATTTTCCATATCTTCAATATCTAGATGGGGTCCTACTGGCAAAGCTATCATGCCATCACTTATTCTACTGGCATTCACATATTTTTTTTCATTATATCCATATTTATCTTTGTAATATTTCATTCTTGGTACCGGTTGTGGATAATAAACACTTGATCCCACACCTTGTTCAGCAAGTAGATTAATAATTTCTGGTCGTTTTTGGACTATATCTTTTTCAAGTAATATACCCAAACAATAATAACAACTTTCTAAGTGATGATTTGAAGGTTGTGGTAAGACTCGTAATCCACTTATTTTTTTTAAATAATTTTCTAAAGCTAAAAAGTTATTTTTTCTTTTAACTAAAAAACCTGAGAGTTTATCAATTTGTACTACTCCTATCGCTGCATGGATTTCACTCATACGATAATTAAAACCTAACTCAACTGTATCATAAAAACCTGGAATTTTACGTTCACTGTGGTTTCGATTTACACCAAAGGCTTTAAGTAATTTTAGCTTTTTAGCTAAATCTTCATTTTTCAGAATAATCATACCGCCTTCAGCTGTAGTTAAATGCTTTACAGGATAGAAAGAAAATACTCCAGCATCTCCATGGAGACCTACATGAATACCGTCAATTTTAGCGCCTGGGGCAAGTGCACAATCTTCAAGTAAAAAAAGGTTATATTTTTTGGCAATTTTTACAACCTCAGGCATATTAACAGGCACTCCAAGATAATGTACTACTGCTATTGCTTTTGTTTTAGAATTAATGGCAGACACAATATCTTCAATATTAATGTTACCAGTATTTTCTTCGCTATCTACAAACACTGGTTTTGCTCCTGTCAGCTCTACTGCATGAGCAGTTGCAATATGGGTTTGTGCAGGCACTATAACTTCATCACCTGGACCATAGCCTAATGCAAAATAAATTAAATGCATTCCAGCAGTACATGATGATACACTGACTGCATGTGGAGCATTTGTAAAATCAGCAAATTTATTTTCAAACTGAGTTGAAATTGGACCATGGACTAATATAGATCCATCCATAACACTCATTACGGCGTCCTTCTCTTTGTAATCAATAATAGGTTTTCCAAAAGGTATTTTTTTCATATTAGAGAATTATATCAATAAACTAAAAATAATTTAAATAAACTATAAATATTCAATAGTTACTGCATCTCTAAGCCTTACTGCTTGCTCTGCTGCAAAACAAATACTCATCACTTTAAACACATCCTCTTTTGAAATTAAAGCTTTTTGTTCTGGATATAACAAAGAATTAATAAAAGATGTTAGGGCTTGGCCTCTCAAAGTTTTTGCTGGATACGACGCAATTTCTGTTTTGTATTTCTGTTCAGGATTGTTTGAGTCAATCCAAAAAGTTTTTGCATAATCATGGATAAAACTACATTTATCACCAAAAATTTTCAAAGCATGAAAATGAGGATGAACTCCTCCTCCATGAGCACTTACCTTTATACTCATTTTATCCTCAAATTCTAATAGTAAAACTGCAAAATCGTTATGTTTTTGTTTGGTTCCATAAACGGCAATATCACTACCTAAAGCCTTTACACTAACTGGTTTTTTTTTAATAATCCATAAAGCAAGATCTATCATATGTACTGCAGCTCCATGAATAATAGAATAAAATTCTGTCTCAGCCCTCCAACCTGAAATAATTTTTTCTTTACGTCCCCACAGGTAATCTGCTTCTAGATGATATATATTTCCCATTTTATTAAGTCTTACTTCATCTCTGACTTTGATAAAAAGTGGACAAGTTCGTAAAACCATATTTGAGGATAGATGAAGGTTTGGGTGTTGTTTTGATAATTTGTGTAAGTCTTTAAGTTGATCTTTTGACAAACAAATTGGTTTTTCTACATAAACATGTTTACCTTTATTTAGGCAAGTCATAACTTGTTGATAATGAAATTTATCATAAGAAGCGATACAAACTAAATCAATTTCTGGATCAGATAAGATATCGTTATCATTTTGAGTTTGGTTACAACTAGAAAATTCCAATCCAATTTTAGAAAGTCTATTTTTATCATAATCACAAATTGAAACTAAATTACAATCAGGATGGGCAGATAAAGTTCTAGCCTGATGAGCTCCAACTCCGAGACCTATTACACCTGCATTAATTTTTTTTTTTCTGTTCATTTTTACTTAATAATGGGGAAAAGTTTATCATATCCTTCCCTTCGATTCTGATCCCACTCTTCAAGCTTTAATAAATCTTCTGGTTTATCAAGTGTTAAATTTAATTTTGGATCTAAAGTTTTTTCACATTTAATATTGTATATTTTAAAATTTTTTGTTTTGTCATAAAAATACTGAGTAATGTGTTCTCGATCTTTCTCATTTTTGATTTTTTTTTCAGTTTCTACAAAAGTTCTCGTTTTGATAAGCTCAACACTCATACCAGGAGGAAAAGTTTTAGGGAAAACATTTGTAACTATATCATAGTCGCCTTGTTTATATATAGATACTGCTGTATCAAATAGTATTGGAAACAACAAAGGACTATCTCCACATACCCGAAAAAAAGCATCACATTCAAATTTGGTTAGTGTTAATAAAAATCGACTCATTACATCCTCAAGAGATCCTCGTACAACATTTATGCCAAGATATTTGGCATAAAGTGATAATGGATCATCTGTATAATCATCGCTTGTTGCTAAAATAATTTTTAAATTAACGTTTGACAATTTAATTCGATCTACAACATGAGCCAATAATGGTTTACCTAAAAAAGGTGAAAGCATTTTTCCTGGATAACGCTGTGAAGTCATTCTGCTTTGAATAATAGCTATTATACTCATATGATCGAAGTCTATTTTATAATTTAATCATATATTAAAATTTCAAAAAAAATATAGAAATACACTTATAATCTAACTATAAACGTTGCCTAATTAACCTTGCTGGAACACCGGCAATTACTGAATAATCTTGAAAACTTTTAGTAACAACTGAACCAGCCGCAACAATACAGCCTTTTCCTAAAGTTACTCCTGGCAACACAATCACATTATATCCAAACCAACAATCATCACCAATTTTAATTGGTTTGTATTCGTAAGACTGTTCCTTAATTGGAATTTTTTTATTTTTAAATATGTGATTACGTGTAATAAATTTACAATCAGCAGCAATTGAACATTGACTCCCTATTTCAATTTTACCATGAGCTATTAAATATACATTTTTGCCAAAAAAATTGTTATTTCCTATTTTTAAATTTTTTGGCTTATTTATAGTAATATTTTTATCAAAAATATTTCCCTTACCTCTATTTTGTATTGTCAAAAGAAGACTACTCGTATCCAGATAAATTAAAAAATTTTTACAGATAGTAAAAAATTTATTCAAAAATTTAATAATTAAACCAAAAATTTTATTGTCTTGAATTTTCATATATATTTATTGATTTTTCATAAAATTTTTTTAATTTGTTAACTAAGTCTTCTAACTTTTTTTCTTCACTAGTATCAAGATTTTTTAGAATTATTTTTTTTTGTGAAAGTACTTTAAGATCCATTATTGGTAAAGCCTCACCAACTTCTTCGATTGTTTTTAAATATGTAGCACAGTCAACTGTATTGTCTTTATGCCAATTATTAGTTTCAATTAATTTAAATATTGGCTCTAAATCATTAAATGAATTTGCAATTTTAATACCTGGGATAACGTTATAAAATACTTCTCCAAATACAATTGTAGGTTTGTTTAACATTGCAGCTTCAAAACCAGTAGTGCCTGTAATAGTAACCACACATTGAGATTTTTCAATCCATGGTTTAGGATCTTTATAAAAATTAGGCTTTACAATTTTTACATTTTGTAATTTTTGAACTTTCTTATAAAAATCTAAAGAGCGTTCACCAATCATTGATTGGTGTTCTTTGACATATAGTTTCCAATTTATTGGTAATGATTTTGAAATTGCTTCTATTAGACTCATTTCATTCATATACATTGGCGCTTTCACATAAGTGGATGATTCAGGTATATAGTGCATTGGATAATAAACATATTTTTCATTATCTGGATTTTCAAAATATTTATTAAATTTTGAGTAAAGATAAAATTTTCTTATCGCTAAAAAGTAATTCCAAAGAATTTTTTTTATAGGGTGTTGATTTAAAGGTGTGTTAAAAGGTACTTTTTTACTTTTTTGTTTTATTGAGTATAATCTGTATCTAATAAATTTATATGTCTTGAACAAAATAAATTTTACGGCATCAAAAAAACTAAAATCATATGAAGATGCCTTATGACCAATATACATATCAGGCATAATTTTAGATTGATTCCTATATTTTTCTATTTCTATCAAATAGTGATTCTCAACATCATTCTTATTTTTATTATAAGCATCAGAAAAATACTTGTCTACTTTCAGACCTAAACTAAAAGTAGGTACAAAAAAATTTTTATAACGAGTGTCCTCTAAATTTATATAGGGAATTTTTTTATAATGTGAAATCTCATTGATTATAGTTCTTTGAATTTCGCCAGACTCTGTATCAAGTATAAAGTCGGGTTTGATTTTTTCTATTAATTGCTCAGCTCTATCATAATTTAATGTTAGCCAGTAAAGATTTTCTTCGTATGTGGTTGGAACAAAAGGTATGTTATGATAAGGCGTTGAGATTAATTGTGAAGATAAAAGTTGTTTATTAAGACCTTTAAAAAAAGTATATTTTTTATTAATTTCCTCTAAACGATCAAAATTAATTTTGATATTTTTTCTATTTTTTAAAAAGTTAACATAAGTATCTTTAACGTCATGGATATTTTCGATGTTTATTTGTTCTTTAAAATAAAAAAAAGTACCTTCATTAAAATTATTTTTATCAAAAACATCAGCGTGGTGGTTAAAAAAGTAATGAACTTCATTATTATTTTTTTCTAGCTGTTTGCCCAAAAAGTACATTATGAAAGATGTTCTTTCTTTACAAACTAATAAAATTTTTTTATTTTTCAATTTACTAATTTTACTACTTAACATTTATAATTAAATAAGCCTTATTTGCTTAAATATCCATTATTTCTTTTTTTAAGAATTGCTACTCAAATAAGTAAATAGTGATTTTATTTTCTGAATATCAATTAAATTTCCTGTAAATTTAAGATATTTAATAATCTAATTTATATTTTAATCCATTCATTAGGGATAAGACGTTTTACAATTTCATTATTCTTTGGCATCCAAACTTTAGGGCAAATAACGGTTTTTTGATTATTAGTATTTAAAATCGCACCCCACCAATCATATGAACTATTAGAAATAATATTATGCTTGCACAAGCTCATTAGTTCCATATTCTCAAATGGTGTATCTTCATTTGACTCTACAAAATAATGTTTGGTTGGTATCTCAATGTTTCTTTTGCACCATTCTATGTCATCTGAAAATACATAAAATATTGGATTATCTATTCTATTGATAATTGAACTAATTGCTTTTTTGTAATAACCAATGTCACAAATTATAAGTCCTAATTTTACATAATCTCCCCTTCTAATTCCTATAGATACTGCGTTAGTATTTAATATTTTATCTTTTATTTTATGATTTATAAGTTTTTGATTAGAATTTAATTTAAACTCAATTTGATTTGAAATAGATTTATAGTATTTATATTCCTGCCAATATCCAATATTATATCTGTCTCCAAATAATGCTGAAAGAACTTTTCCAATTAAAGAAACTCTGGACTCATAAATTATTATAGAATTATTGCTATTTAATGTCAGTAAGTTTTTAAATAAATATAAAATTGTGTCAAAAATATTTGATTTTAAAGGATATTTTTTTTTTTTTAAAATTTCTATATCTATATTAAATTTTAATAATTCTAGATTTCTTTTGACTAACTTTTTGCTTGATTTCTGATTATCATACCAGTCAATGTCATAATAAATTTTTTCTTTATATTTTTCTGAAATATATTGTCCAAATACATATTGGAACATTTGATTTCCGAGTCCACCAGATAATTTTATAATTCTCATTTTTGATTAATTTAATATAATTTCATCTATTCTTAGATATTATCATTGACTTTAATTAATTTGTGGCTTTTGAGTTTATCAACCACATCATATAATTCCCAGATTGGTGTATTTAGATTATCAGCTATATCAAGTAGTGATGTTTTTCCATCACAAAAGCTAATAAAATTTAGCATCAAACTAACTTCTACAGCTCTTCCCCTTTTAGAAAGAATTGGGTATAGAACACGTTTATTCATCTGAGGTTCGCATAAGACTGTGCATTCATAATATTTATTATTTTCAATTGCCTCGATAGCATTTCTGATTGCCCAATAACCTCCACTAAGCCCTTCAGGGTTAACTACATTTTCTAAATTGTCCAGTGATGTGTGATATTCTGGATAACTTCCATATTTTGATCTTAATATTGATGCTATTGGTAGGTCAATTCCAGGTGCACAATATTGCCTTTCATCACTACCTCTGTCTAACCAACTATATTTTATAAAATTTGGATCAGTCCATTTAAGAACGTGCTTCGCAACTAGATCGCTTAAGGTATTCCCTTTTCTAGATGGAATATACGAATAAGCCCTATCATCTCCTACACATGATACATTAAATCCGGCTAAGATTTTTTTTTTTCATATCTTTATAGTGACTACTTAGATAAGTAATTGAGCCAATTGTTTCAGGAATAAAAATTATTCGGTAGCTATACTCAAGATTATCAATTTCTTGAAGCCATTTAGCGATAAAAGTAGCTACAGTTACTCCTGACAATTCATTATTTGCCATCGAGGGGTGACATATATAAGTACTGAGAAATACCTCTTTTTCACTTTTCCCTTTAATCAACAGTTCACCATAATTCAGCTCACCATCAAATAAAGCTGAGTCAACCACAATCTCATATATTCCATCTTCTAAACTTTCAAATTGTTTTTGTGTCATACAAAATCCCCATCTTTCTTTATAATAACTTGTGATATAAGGAATAGCATTAGGTTGATCAGGTAATGTATAAAGATGCTTCTTAAGTTCATTAAGACTAACACTCCCTTTAAATGGAATACTATATCCAACCAGATGAAGGTTATTTTTTGAGAAATCACATATTTTTTTACCTTTAGGAGTAACTATATACGCATTCTTAACCATCCATTCTTTTGGAACGGTCCAGTCAAATGCTTTTGTGTGAGAGGGCACGGAATGAACTTTTAATTTTGGTAAGATTTTAGATATTATTTTCAAAGTTTTTCTAACTCCATCACCAGTTATGCTTCTATTGATAGGCCATAACTTGCTGGCTAATTCATGAATTTGATGACCAATTGTTTTTATTTGTGATGAATTTTTCATCTCTAAGCCTCTCTATTAATTAAGTAATTAATGTCATAAGATAATTTTTTTTGAAGGAAATCAGATAATTTAGTCCATTCAAATAACTTAATCGGTCCGTATTCTAAAACTAGATTATGCTTCTTGCAAGCGCTCAGTAATTTATCTCTATTCCACTCCGGATTAATCTTAAGATCACGAACGTAATAATCATAGTCAAAATCATGTTTGATTTTATCCCAGCCCACTACCACCCCCTTAATACTTTTCATATAACGGTATGGAACTTTAGTTTTATATTCTAGGTGATGTAACTCAGTAGATATTATTGGTGAGTTTAAATTTATGTTAACTATATAGTGAGGCTCATTATTCAATCGCTCCCAAATAGAAATAGGACCAAATGCGTTGTCATTAAAATTACTGCCACTGAAAGAACCATTTTCTGTCTCTACTACACTAAAAATAGGGTCCAATGTACGATATCGCTTTGAATTATATATATTACGAATTTCTTCGCTGAATCTACCTACTTCAGATGATGTGTTATTGACATTAAAGAAATTTTCACTAGCAAAAGTATATGTAAAAGTAGGTACATAAATCTCACTTGGACGAAGAAATTCGCGCATCATATTAAGTAGATTGTTTGCTTGGATTTTATAATTACTCTTATCATCAATTAGCCCTTTCAATTTAACGTATACGACCAACTTAGAATTAGTAGGAATTTTTTTTCCAATATTTTTTAAATAAGTAACAATCAAATCTTACTGTCTTTCACTAACAATCATTTCTTTTATATTTATTAATTCTTTAAATGTGCCTTCATTTTTCAACTGGCCTTTTTCTAATAAGAAAATTTTATCACAATTTTTGACTGTATTTAAACGATGAGCTATCAGAATAATGGTTATCTTTTTATCAAGATTATTTATAGCATCCATTACAGCTTGTTCTGTTTGGTTATCTAAAGCACTTGTTGCCTCATCTAGAATTAATACTTTTGGATTATGATATAATGCTCGTGAAATTCCTATTCTTTGACGCTGACCGCCTGATAATCTAACCCCACGCTCACCTACTGTAGTTTGATATTTTTCTGGCAATTCGTCCATTACAAAGTTGTGCAAATTTGCAATTTTAGATGCTTTTTCTACAGCACTTTGATTTAAATCTTTAGGACTTATCCCAAAAGCAATATTAGCAGCAATTGTGTCATCAGAGAGATATATTTGCTGTGGCACATATCCAATTGAGCGTTGCCAAGATCTTGAGTTATGTTTTGTTATAATTTTATCATCAACTTGCAAAGTACCTTTTTGAGCTTCCAATAATCCTAGAATTATATCAACTGTTGTTGTTTTACCACTACCAGTTGCTCCTATAAGACCAATGGTAGATTTTGCAGGTATACTTAAATCAATATTTTTTAATACTTGGCGAGTTGAGTTGGGATAATTATAAGATACATTTTTTAAATTAATTGTTTTTTTGAATGACACATCTTCTTTATTCTGATTTTCAATAAACGGTTTTAGTTTTTTTATATCATCATATAATTTGTCAAGCGCAGGACCAACAAAAGTAATTTGGGTTAAAGAAGCGTAAATCTGTTGTAAAGCTGGCATCAACCTATATCCTGCAAATACATACAAACTTATAATGGGTAGAGCATTATTAAAACTTCCTGTTTGCGATATCATATAAAGCACTATCAACATAACACCACCAAAAGCTATTGCTTCTAAAATATAGCGAGGCAATTGAGCAATAACAGACGAATGAGCTTTAGTTATGGCAAAAAGTTCAGCAGCATTAGAAAATTTTTTAATATAAGTTTGTTCTAATCCACCAACTTTAACTTCCTTTGCAGCACCAAAGGCTTCACTAACAGCAGTAAAACGTAACTCATTGTTCTTTAATCTTTTTTTTCCAATTAATTTTAAATATACGCGAATAAAATAAAAAATTAGACCATAAGCTCCACCTAATAAAACACTAACTGTCAGAGCAAGTTTTGGGTCAGCTATAATCAATAGAATTATAAGGGCAATTGCTACTACACCTTTAGAGATTAACTCCATTAGTCTACGTATTCCATTCGCGATTACCTGCTCAACCTCAGACAAAATATTTTTTCCAAGTTCGGCACTATGATGATTTAAAAACCAGCTATAAGGTTGATTTAAATAGCCTTCTATTAAACGTTTACCAATACTATATTCTCTCATTTGAACAAATCTAACTAATGCATAATCGGTAAGAGCTTTAAATATGAGTGAAATAATTAATAAAAATAGAACCAAAATTCCTAAGGCTAAAAAAAATTGTTCATTATTTTCAACTCCAAAAAAGCCTGAAGCTTGATACATAGTATTTAAAATCAGGTTTGTTTCGATTAAACTTGGGTTAGTTAAAACCGCTATAAAGGGTAAGATAGATGCTACACCAATTGTATCTAAAAATGCCATTATTAAAATCATTATTAATAATAAAACCGCACGTTTTTGTTCATGAGGCGTGAGTAAAAATAATAATTTTTTAATTATTTCCATTAAATTTTATATAATGTTGATATGTTTTTAATAAACCTTCTTTTAAACTTGTATTAATTTTAAACCCAAAATTAGTCATAAGTTTTATATCTAAAAGTTTTCTTGGGCTGCCATCAGGTTTAGTTGGATCAAAACAAATCTCTCCTTTGAAACCTACTATTTCTTTTATTGTTTTTGCGAGTTCTTTGATTGATATATCTATTCCACTTCCAACATTTATATGGCTACACGTAGGTGATATGTGATCTGTATAAACTTTTTTATCAATATTCATTAAATAGATTGAAGCTCTTGCCATATCGTCAACATGCAAAAAATCACGTTTTGGAGTGCCTGTTCCCCAAACACTTACTTTTAATAAATTATTAATTTTTGCTTGATGAAAACGATAAATAAGCCCTGGTATGACATGACTATTTTCAGGATGATAATTATCCTCTGGACCATAAAGATTAGTTGGCATTATACATCTAAAATCAATACCATGACTTTTACTATATTGACGGTTATAACTTTCACACATTTTAATACCTGCAATTTTTGCAATAGCATAAGGTTCATTAGTTTTTTCCAACTTACCAGTTAATAATTCTTCTTCTTTTATTGGTTGATTAGCTTTTAAGGGATAAATACAACTTGATCCCAAAAATAATAACTTTTTAACACCACTTAAAAAAGCATTGTGTATAATATTGTTTTGAATCATTAAATTTTGATAAATAAATTCTGCTGGATAAGAGTCATTTGCGTGTATGCCTCCAACTTTTGCAGCAGCTAGATAAACTTGATCAATTTTATGATTTTTAAAAAAACTTTTAACATTATCTTGTTTTAATAAATCAAGTTCTTTCCTGTCTTTAATTATAATTTCAAAATCTTGTGTTTTTAAATTACGAACTAAAGCAGATCCGACCATACCTTTATGACCTGCAACAAATATTCTTATTTTAGACATTTTTAGCTATAAACTTAAAGTATTATTTAATTAATTTTTTTTAAGACTACTCTGGTCATCTTTTCTTACTAATTGATAATCTTCTTCAACCATTTCCTTTACCAACTGTTCAAATGATACCTTAGGAGTCCAGTTTAATTTTTTTTTTGCTTTGCTCGCATCACCTAATAGAGTCTCAACTTCTGTGGGTCTAAAATATCTTGGATCAACCTTAATAATTTCTTCACCATTGAAATAGCCTACTTCATCTATATTTTTTCCACTCCATTTAATTTGCATATCTAAGTTTTTTGAAGCCATATTGACAAAATCTCTGACTGAATGTTGTTTTCCTGTTGCAATAATAAAGTCTTCTGGTTTTTGTTGTTGAAGCATTAACCACTGTGCTTCCACATAATCTTTTGCATGTCCCCAATCTCTTAATGCATTAAGATTTCCGAGATATAAATTTTTTTGTAATCCTAATTTTATACGAGCTAAAGCTCTTGTAATTTTTCTAGTAACAAAAGTCTCTCCTCTAACAGGACTTTCATGATTAAACAAAATTCCATTACAAGCATAGATTCCATATGCTTCTCTATAATTTACTGTTATCCAGTAAGCATAAAGCTTTGAAACTCCATATGGACTCCTTGGATAGAAAGGTGTTTTTTCATTTTGAGGTGTTTCTTGAGCCGCTCCAAATAGTTCAGAAGTTGAAGCTTGATAATATTTAACTTTTTTTTGTAATTTTAGAATTCTAATTGCTTCTAAAATTCTTAAGGCTCCTAAAGCATCAGAGTTTGCTGTATATTCAGGCTCCTCAAATGATACTGCAACGTGGCTTTGTGCTGCTAAATTATAAATTTCGTGAGGCTGAACTTCTTGAATAATTCGAATTAAAGAAGTTGAGTCTGTTAAGTCACCATGATGCAAAAAGAAACTTCTGTTTGCTTCATATGGATTTTGATACAAGTGATCTATTCTATGTGTATTAATTAAAGATGTTCTTCTTTTAATACCATGAACTTCATATCCCTTATTAAGCAAAAACTCTGCAAGATACGATCCGTCTTGACCAGTTATTCCAGTTATTAACGCTTTTTTCATAAATTTTTATTAGAAATGTATTTAGCATATTAAAATTATAATAAATACTCAATAATCTCTTAAAAATTTAATAATTTTAAAAATTTAGATACTATATATTTTATATTCTAATTTTTATTATCCATAAGATTGTATCTTCTTATTATTAATCAATATCTTGTTGAATTTTAAATCCAAAATAATACATGTTAATCAATAATGGATTTATAATATCGTCCTGGTGAGCCAATACACCTAACACAGCTTGATCTTGACGGTGATTTTTTCTACTACTTCCTTTAGGTGCAATACATTTTTTAATTAAAGCGCACTTTTTCCATTTAGATATGGTTTTCTCAATATTAGTAAATTTGTAATTTACCGCAATACAAGCTGCACAAACATTTTGCTTATAAAGAGTATCTTTAGAGACCTTTAGAAATTTTAAGGTTTTATAATGAGTTGTATCTGAAATTTTCAACCTTGAATAAGGAACATAGAATCCTGTAAAGTTAAGTATTTTTTTGATGGTACGTAACGGTGATAAAATAATGTTCCCTGCATCCATCCAAATAACACTACATTTAAACTCGTTAAGAATGTTAGATATAATAACAGGTTTCCAGGCATATTCACCTGCATTAACTTTAATGTCTAAATAACTTGGATATTTAGAAAAATTAAATTTTCTTATTTCCATTTTTTTAAATTTTTTTTTTATTTCTTTTACTTGAGATTTAGTTAAGCCAAGATCGAAAATTATAACTTTTGCATGTTTTTCATGTAAAACAATACTCGATAATAAATTTTTAAGACTTTTGTGGTGAGAGCTATCTGCTGCTGTAACAATTATAAAATCTTTTTCACCTATTGGGGTTACATTAAAAAGTAGAGTTAAGGTATTTAAGTATCGAACAAAATCTATAATTTTATTAAATATTTTTTTAATATTTACTGTTAAATCATTCATTACAGAACCACTTTTAGACTATTGTCATTAATTTCCCAAAACTAGAGCTAGATTTTTTAACAAGTACTTGAAAACAAATAATAAAATTTGTTCTCATATCTTCATTAAATTTATTAATATTGTTATATAACTCTTTTAGCCCATGCAGGATTGTTAATCCTAAATCTCCATCACTAATTTTTTTGTCAGCAATATTAAAATCATCGTATAAATTCGTTGCACCAACAAGTAATTTTTTAAAAGTATTTATTAATTCTTCTTTTCTAAACATTAATTATTAAAAAGTTATTCATTTTTTGATTAATTATTATAACTTGTAGACATAAAATTAAATATCAATATTAATAACTTTATGAAAGCGAAACAAAAACTTAGTGCAGGTATAACTTTAGTTAATAAAAGGTATAAAAAAAGAGAATTCTATCATTATTTTAAAGAACCTAATAATGTAATACTAATTCCAGTAATTAAAAATAAATTTTTATTAGTTAAACAAAAAAGAGAACCTATTAATAAAAAGAATTACGAATTTCCAATGGGTTGGGTGGACAAAGGTGAAACTCCAGCCACAGCATCTAAAAGAGAGTTATTAGAAGAAACAGGATATAAAACTTTAAGTTCGCCAAAAAGACTAATGGAATATTATGCTGACCCAGGAAGAGGTAGTAGAAGTTGCATTTGTTATTACTCCAGAAAATTAAAAAAAATTCAAAAACCAGAAAAAAATATTAATATCTTTTTTAAAAGCAAGAAACAGATTGAAAATTTAATTAAATCAAAAAAATTTAATAATGCATCACATATCGCTGCATTTTATTGTTATGTAAATAAATTTTAACTTTCTATTTTTGGAATTGGTAAAGGAATTATAAATTTTCCTTTAAAGCCTTTTCTTTTAAGGTTTCTTTTAAGTTCGTTTTTTATATGCCATGAAAATAAAATTAAATAATGTGGTTTTTTTTTAGAAAGAATGTTTTCATTCAGAATTGGTATTTTTGTACCAGGGATATAATTTCCAATTTTATAAGATCCATTAATTTCGAGAACACAATCAATAATATCTTGATCTAATCCAAGATAATTAATTAATGTGGATGCTCTTGAGGGAGCCCCAACGCCAAATATAGTTTTATTTTTATCTTTAATTCTCTTTATAATGTTAAATAAATTTACTTTAGAAGTAACAACATTTTTTCTAAACTTAGCAAAACTTTTTTTGTTTAAGTATTTTTTTTCTTTTTTAAATTGTTTCCTAACATTAGATGAAATTTTGTACCTTCCTTTTCTAGCAGCATAAACTCTTATTGATCCTCCATGAGTTGGTATTTCTTTGGTATCAATAATTTCTAAATTATGTTTTTTTAAAAGAAAATTTAAACTTTCTAATGAATAATATCTTAGATGTTCATGATAAATTGTATCATATTGAACTGTTTGTATTAAAGGTAATAAGTAATGTGACTCTGAAATGAAAACTCCATCTGTTTCCAAAGTTTTCAGTATAGATTTTACAACACTATTAATGTTATCAATATGAGCGAAAACATTTGTGGCTGTTATTACTTTTGCTTTGCCATACTTTTTAACTATTTTTGAAGAAATTTTTTCATTAAAATAATCTATAATTGTAGGAATTCCTTTTTTGATTGCTATTTTTCCAATTTTTTCTGGAGTAACACCTAAAACTTTGTGGTTAATTTTAAAATTGCTTAAAAGATTTCCATCATTAGAACCTATATCAACAACTAAATCATTTTTGTTAAGATTAACTATTTTTTTTGTATCTTTATAAAGATCAGCAAAATTTTCTCTTAAAATTTTTGTTGTGCTGCTTGTGTAAGGATAAGAATAAGGAAATAATATTTCCTTATCAACAATGCAACCTAACTGAGCTAATTTTGATTTATTACAGTATAACAATTCAGCAGGAAACGATATTTCCTCCTCTGGAATGGAGCCAATTTTTCTTAGTGTATTTACCGGAGGCAGATATCCCAAAAAAATTAAGGAGTTTAACTTGTTTGAATTAGATATCTGACATCTCTTAACTGGTCTAGAAAAAGTTTTTTTCATTAAGTTAATTTAATATTTTTCTTATTCCGTCTTTTAAACTAATATTTTGTCTAAAACCAATTTTTTTTATTTTTTTTATATTTGGACATCTTACGGTTGGACTTCCTTTTAAAACTTTAGTTTTTTTAAATTTTATACTTTTACCAAGTATACTTGCTATAAGTCTAGCTAGTTTAGAAATTTTAATTTTTTCACTTGTTCCAATATTATATATTTCTTGATTTTTACCTTTTTTAAATACTTTATCGAAGCCAAAAATAAAATCATCAATATGGATGAATGATCTTATTTCTTGACCAGTTCCATATATAAGGAATTTTTTTTTGTTCCCTAATTTTTTAAATCTATTTATAAACTCAGGTATGACATGTTCATTACCCATATCTTTACCGTAGACATTGTGTGGTCTAAAAATAATAAATTTTTTTAAAAATTTTTTTGCAAAATGTATTCCATAAAGTTCTGAAACAATCTTCCCTCCACCATAAGAGTATCTCGGGTTATGGATATCAGGAATTTTGAGCATTTCTTCTTCATCAGTTGGGATTTTCAAAGGGTTTTGATAAACTTCAGAACTAGATGCTAAATAAAAATTTTTAACTTTTTTTTTCTTACAAAAATCTAAAATATTTATTAATCCTTTTACAGCAATATCCAAAATTTCAAATGGTTTTTTATAGAAGGACTTAGTTCCGTTTACATAAGCTAAATGAATCACAGTATCAATATTACCTTTTATAGATAATAATTTCTCTTTATCTCTAATATCACCTTTAATAAATTTAATTTTATTCTTAACTTCATTTAATCTTCGTGATCTACCTCTTGAGTTATTATCTAAAACAATAACTTTACATTTTTCTTTAACCAGGTATTTGGTAATAGCTGATCCTATGAAGCCACTACCGCCAGTAATTAAAATATTTTGTTTTAAATTTTTTTTCTTTTTAGCCATGTTGTTGATAATCCATAAATATACCATTTCAGATATTGAGGTAACCATTTAAAAACTTTAAATCTGCTTGACCCCACACTTCTTTCTTCCCACTGAGCCGGTATTTCAGAAATTTTATATTTAAGTCTGTTGCATTTTGCTAAAAGTTCCAAAGAATAAGCAAACCCAACTTTTGATTCTATGTTTACTTCGTTTAATAATTGTCTAGAAAATAATCTAAAACCGTTGCTAGCATCTCTAATTGGGATGCTAGAAAAATAATATAATGTAAATGATGCAGTTCTAACTAAAATTGATTTTATTAAAGGGCAACCTTTCATTGATCCTCCTTTTACAAATCTACTTGCTGCAACAATATGGCTACCATTCATAAATTTGTTATACATTTCGTCTAGAATATTAAAATTGATAAAATCATCCGCAGGATAGACTATTACACAGTCGGAGTTTCCAGATTTAAAACCCTCTTTAATCGCAGAACAGGGACCCCTAGATGGATTTTTAATCAGCATAATATCAAATTTAAATTCTTTAAGTTTATCATGATATCGTAAAATATTATCGTCATCTAAATCGTAGCAGAATAAAACTCTAAAATTATTTTTTATATTATTTTGGAAAAGTTCCATTAATCGTAATATCTTATCTCCTTCATTAAAAACAGGTATTATAATTTCTAAGGGAATTTTATTCATAAAATTTTTTTAAACTTACTTATATTTAAGGAAGCGTCTGTTGCAATTTTAAAATCAATTTCATTCAATATTTTACTTTTATCACACGGTTTTAAATTTTTTTTATATTTTTTATATTTTTTATAATCTGATACTTTTGGGCCACCAACATTAATTATGCCTTGAAATTTTTTTTTAACTAATATTGATATATATTTAGCTAGTTTGCCAACCTCTAAACTAGATGTGTAAATATTTACAGCTGAATATTTAAAAGGAATTTTTTTTTTGTCAAAAAATCTTGTTCTTATAATTATATAATTTTTTAATTTTTTAACTATTTTTTCACCTTTTAATTTGGTTTGACCATAAACATTATAAGGAGATAGTTTGTCAGTTTCCTTATAATCTCCTCTAGTTGAAGCATAAACAGCATCACTTGATATAAAAACCAATTTTATATCTTTTTTTTTATTTTTTTTAATTCTTAAAATTGATTTAACTATATTCTGAGTTCCAATTATATTTATTTTTTTTGCTTTATTTTTATTTAATTCACATTCTTTAACTCTAGCTAAAGCAGCACAGTGTAAAATTATATTTATTTTGTTTTTGATTAAATATTTTTCAATTTTATTTTTTTTTAAAATATCTAATGTTTTTTTTCTAGGATGTTTTAAATTAGGAAATAATTTTGCTCTAATTATTTGCGATCCGAGAGTTCCTGTACCACCTAACAATAAAACATTGGTTTTCAAAAAAAGCCCCAACTATCAATAAGGTATTTATTTTTGGGAATTTTAATTTTTTTGTAAGATGAATGGGGCACCCCTAAAATTATAATATCAGATTTTTTAATTAGCTGATTTTTGCTAATTAATTTATCTATTTTAACATATTCATCTGAAATATTTACTTTTAAATTTTTTTTCCTTAAAAAATTGTAAAGGTCAATAGACAAAGAGTCTCTTACATCATCGATGTCAGATTTAAATGCAACACCCAAAATGCCTATTGTTTTATTTTTCAATTTATTATTAAATTTTTTTTTTATTTTTCCGTAAATAAATTTTGGAAAACCTTGGTTTATTTTTGTTGCAGCTATTCCTAAGGTAAAAGAATTTTGCAAAAATGCATTTAATTGCGCTGTATCTTTGTATAAGCATGGCCCCGCAGCAAAACCTGCTTTTGGCATGCTTTTATTTCTATCATATCCTTCGATCATATTTTGTCTTAAATCATTAAAATTAATCCCAAACTTTTCGCAAATAGTATAAAATTGATTTGATATTGAAAAATTTATATATCTCCATGCATTTGAAAAAAGTTTAATCAATTCTGCCTCCAGAATAGAAGTTACGATTATCTTTTTACATATCAATTTAAATAACCCTTTAGATTGATTAATTGATTTTTTGGACAGACCTGAAACTATTTGTGGCAATTTAGGCAATTCAGAAATTGATTTTCCTTGAACAACTCTTTCTGGACAATATGAGATGTTTTTAAATTTACTACCCAAAAACTTTTGAATTTTAAAACAAGTACCAGGATAAATTGAACTTCTAATCACTAATAATTTATTTGGATTGAGATACTCTTTCACTTCTCTAAACATTTTGAAAAAAAAAGCCAAATCTGGTTTAGAATTTTTTACAGGAGTACCAATGCAAACGATGATTGTCTTTGCATTACCAAGAGATTTTTTATCGGTAGTAGCAAATATTCGATTTTTATTTTTTTTAAGTAATTTAGAACAGCCCTCTTCCATAAAAGGCATTTCAAGATTATTTATTTTATCGACATTTTTTTTATCTTTATCATAAAGAATTACCTTTTTTCCTTTATTTGCAAAAAGCACTCCCAAAGGTAATCCAATATGTCCAGCACCTCCAATAATAGCAATATCGACATTCATTTATTTATTTATTTATAGTTTAAAAATAATAAAAATGAAAATTTTAAAACACATTTTAAAATACAACAATTTTAACAATTTATATTTTTTATTCTCATGTTAATGCTAATCATTTAATAATAAAACTCTCTAACGTATTAAGCTATCTAAAACAAATTGATGAAGGGGAAATGGTTGGTCCACAACAACCGTACCGAAAGGGGCAAACAAACAAAAAATAGCTATTATTTTATTCCATCTTGAATACTTTACACCACTCATTGAAATCAATTTTAAAGTTATCAAAATAGACATATTTGCACTTATCGCAATCCATCTAGGGTAATCCCAGGCAACTAATGAGATCAGTACAGGAAATATTATTGCTATAACAAGAAGAAATTTATTTAATTGAGGAGTAGCATAGTGAAAAGTTCTTAATATTAAAATTATAAGATATAATATACTTGGTAAGAGAAAAAATATTTTTCCATTATCAAAATTTGATAGTAATATTTGAATTGATTTTGTGTTTTTTTCTAATGACGAACTTAGTTCCCAATAGCCACTCCACAACGAGTGCGTCATATAAGCATTGGGCATTTTAATTTGCATTAAATCTTTAAACTCTATTTCAGAAATATTATTTTTCCCAAAAAATAAAATTATGGCTAATGCGGATGCCGTTGCAATTATAGGTATAAGAGATTTAAAATCTAGTGTTTTTATAAAATCTCGAATTTTTATGTTATTAGAATTGTTACATAGATAAAATGAAAAAAATTGGGCTGGTAATGTAAAAATGAATGTTTCGTGCACGAAAATACCAATCATAATATTAACGCTAAATGTGATATAATTTTTTACATACAGAATATTAATTAATGCAATTGTTAAAACAAAAATATCTAAAGTACCTGTGTTATATCCTTGATAGATTATAAAAGTTGGTGAAAAAGCAATTCCAAAAATAAATAGAAAATTTTTAATTTTTTTTAATATACAATAATAAATTATTAGAACTGTAAAAATAATAATTGAAATATGGTGGATGAAGAATGCAAAGATAAATTCGTTAGAAAACAATGAGTTTATTCCACTTATCGATAAAAAAGTACCAACAAATCCACGTCTTACAAATCCAAGATCAATATAACTTACATACAACTGCCATAACCTTCCATAGGACAACAAACCTAAATCAGTGACCAACCATCTGTTCAATATAATAATTGAAATAAACATGGCAATAATAAACAAAAGATACACATTAATGTTTTTGTTATCTTTAAAAATATTCATGAGCATTTATGCCACCTTTGTTAAAATTATCTAATAAGTAATTACTTCAACTATCTTCTCGTAAAAAAAAATTATTTCAATAACTTTTTTATTTAATGAATGATTGTTTTATATTTATTATATAAATAAGATGGTCCGGATAGAAAGATTTTGTAAATAATAAAAAATTTAAAATTCTTGTGAAAACAAAAAATATTTAAAATCGAGTAGAAATTAAATTATATTATTTTTTATTTTAATTTTTAATTAATATAAAAATAAAAATTTTTTTCAGTGCATAAATCAAGCCAATTGAGCTATTAGTACTGGTCAGCTGCACGCATTACTGCG
>MDTG01060163.1_pt1 | contig 21243 bp, 44 predicted proteins | sample 811421 | NCBI WGS metagenome assembly MDTG01 (sample SAMN05326645, study PRJNA326480) | marine metagenome | isolation source: seawater | place: Pacific Ocean: South East | collected 2011 | reverse complement strand
TACATAAAAGCCCTTAGTACTGACTAAAAAGGCCCTATATGGCATAAAAAAGACAAAAAGTCCCTAAATGCCTCGTAAAAAGGCCTCTGGGGGCTAAAAAAGCGCATAAAATGGCTAAAAAGTCCCTACAGGGCCTCCACAGGGCCCCACAGAGGCCTCCAGGCGCGCTCCTGGAGCATATTTTGTACATATAGCGAGTATATAATGCGCTCGAGCATATTATTTGCCGGCAATATGCAATGTCCCAGGCCGGCCATGGCGCTCCCGGAAAATCCAGGGTATCCCAGGATCGAGCCCAGGAATCGAGAGAGAAAAAAAAGTAAGTCCCAGAACCAAAAAAAATCCAGAAATTTTTCAGAGGCCTCCAGAAACTTTTCTAGAACCTTGCATATAATAATAAATTACTCAGAATGGATATTAAGACCCTTAAACAGATGCCAATAACAGAGACCAAGGCATACGAGCTTCAGGTAGACGGAAAACAGATGACCCTATACCGAGTAGATTCGCCCGGTAATTGTACGATGACGCTTTACATCCATGAGACCGAAGAGATGCTATACGAGCACGAGGTAATTGATCAGATAACAGATAACCCTAAATTACTAGAAGTCAATGAAGACTGAAGATCTACACATAGTATCCTGTGAGTCCCTACAGGTAACCAAAAGGTGGACGGTGAATCACCAGGGTAAAGACCTGTGGATTTACGATGTACAGACAGAAACCGCAAGGACTTTCAGAGTAGTAGATCCTAGAACAAAGTCACAGTTTCGCACAGGACCCATGGTCGAGGCCCTGAAGTCCGGCTGGAGTCCTGAGACCGGTTGGAATGATCCATATAAGACAGGACTATGAGTAATAAGATAGAACTAGGAGACCCCCAGTGGCAGGAATTAGAATATCATTGTAACTGGAAAGGCGATGATATAATTATCCGTTGGATACAAGGTCCTGTAGGACCATCAGAAATTTCGTTGCATTGGCCCGGTGGCCAGGATTACGAGAACCCTGAGCTATTACAGCATCTAGCCCAGGTCTTAGATTAATAATATATAAACAGTGAAGTACGTGTCAGGATTTTTCGCATGGTCATTAAAAGAGTCTTACGAGCCAAAGCCCGGTAATGCCTATATTACTATTCAAGGGGTCAAGCCGTCAAATCAGTATAAAGGTAGATATCAGAAGATCTGGAAGATCATCGATGGCCCAGGACCAGTGTTATACCAGCGAGAAGAGGCCGAGACTTCACCAGGACTCATAGGTAAAGTTTACCACCTAGAAGTCGAAGGTTCTATTGATCAGGCAGATCGTGATCAGCTTCAAAGGATCCGTGGGGTAAAGGTCGTTACCACTGGCAATGACTAATTTTCTGGTCTGGTTATTTTTTTCCTGTATTTTTTTCCTATTTCAAAAATTTGTCCTATTTCCCTAGCAGGATAATCAGAAGCATCTAAATAAATAATATAAATCACAAAACAAGATGCTCAACAGAACATGGATCGCACTAGTGCTAAGACTCATCTTAGCCACTGGAGGCATCTATGCCACTGCAGCACTTCCGGCCCAATACGGCCCACTCGACAGCTATTCAGCCTACTACGAAATGATGCTCGGAAACTTCAGCATCCTGTTCTCAATCCTGGCAATTGGCCTGATGATCCACGCAGATCCTAAATGGCAGTTCACAGCAGGTATGCTGGTAATACTTGCATGCTTTGATAAATTTGAACAACCGGTAATGCACTACACTGCAGCAGCCCTGTTTTTCATAGGAGCAACAACTGCAATGTGGAACGACGAACGAGTTGAATACTTCGGTAAACTCAGCCTTATGTTCTACCCTACCATATTTTTAGATATGCTGATCTTCGAAGCCATCCAGATCTGGTTCATATGTACTTACCATCTGATCTATGTGATCAAGATCATGAAGATCAAGTGGCAAAGAGACAAGATCAAGTTCAAATTTGGCGATTAAGCATGCATGAAAACTTTTTTTAGTTTATGGCGCATTTTTTTCACCCACAGGTTTAAACTTTTACCCATTGTGTTATATTATAAGTGTAAATCAATAAATAATATCTATGAAACATACAACTTTATCTACAACAGCTTGGAACCGAGTCAAAGAAAAGGCATCACATCAGACTACCTTACGCCGAGTAGTTGATATCTCAGAACTTAAAGTGGTATCAAACGACCATATCGAGCTTGATGGCGTCGGTATCAAAATGACAAAGGATGCATTTAAGATGCTACTAAATGCATTACGTATTCCATCTGCATTTGTAAATCGTTGGATGAAAGGATTTGGATCAGAAGGTCTCCAGTCCTTAATCGATGCTGTAAAGCAAATTTCACCACAGTCAGAAGTTGCCCTAATGGTTGACATAAATACTCGTGAGATTGTTGCAGTTATGAAAGCATCGTCTCCTGGAATTGATAATGAGTCTTTTTTTAACACTATTGAACGCTATGTTGATGAGTATGATCTAAATGTCAACACTGCAGATTCTAACGGAAGTGGTGCAATTATCAATTGCTCTACAGACGGTGCATTCAAGATTCCTGGCATGGAGCGAGAAGTTTTTCAGACAGGAGTCACTTTTAGAAACACGCCAGACAAAGGCATCCAAGTATCTCCTTACATGACTCGCCTTTGGTGTGCTAACGGAATGACCACTAAGAGTATTGGAGATACTATCTCTCTAAATTCATTATCTGAACATAACATCCGTCGATTTAATGAGCATATGTTAACCCTAGCTGCTAATTCTTTTAAGCCACGAGGTTTCCAAGATATGGTCACTCGGGCAATGAATACCAATGCATCACTTAATGAGCTTCAAAAGGCTAATAACATGATTGCAAAGGCAATTGGTCGTGATAACGAGTTTGTAGAGCGCTATGCTCCTATTATCAGATCTTCACAAGCTTACAAGATATTAGGGCATGATCCTGCTGATTTTACTCAAGAGCAAATGCGTCGAGCTGACTCGGGGGTAAAGGTATGGGACGTTGTAAATGGAATGACAAATGCTGCTTCAAACGCTGAAGGTAAGTTTACTGTTGCGAGAGGAAATCTAGCTGTAGGTGCTGGACAATTACTAGCAAATAAGTACAATCTAGAAGATGAGGTAACTGTGAATCCATTTGCTAAAAATAATTTACTTTCTGAGGCTCAATTGGAACGTTTACGTGGAGAATCATGATATATAATACATTAATTTGCAGGTAACATCTCTCTCTTCCAATCCCTGCACATTGGATCTGACAAAGATCCAAAAAACTAAGCCCTCCAAGTGAGGGCTTCTTTTTTCAAGACTTTTACTAATACATTTAAAGATAGATACAATATGAAGAACATAAAGAATTTACAGCAATTCCACGAGGACATTGATTTTGGCCACAAAGACGATGAACCTGGGATGATGCAACAAGATCTTTTTATCATAAAAGATTCAGCCCAAAGAATAAATGATATGATTGAATACCTAGGAGGCGGACCTGAACAGGTTGACTTTCCACACTGGTTACAATCTAAAATTATCAAAGCTAAGGAGTATATTAAAGCCGCGGCTGACTACATGCAATCTGAAATTGAGACTTCACTCCCTCAGGCAAATCTAGCAACTGAGGCTAAGGACTCTGGATTCTTTGGCGATTCTGCTGAAATGCTTCCAGGGGATTACAAAAGATTTCTGGCTAACTACAAGAAACTTAATCCTGGAAATGTGATATCTAAGATCAATTCTGGGCCACAGCGGGGCTATCTGATTGGGCATCGTAAGGGTGAATTAAAGGACGGTAACATTCAGGCCCACTTCAATTACAATCCTGATACCTATAAAATTAATTTTGACATTCCTAGAAAATTGGTGCTAGGGCTGATCAACTTTCCAGAAAAATATAGAAGAAACCACCCTTGGTCATGAAGCATATAAACACTCTAAATGATTTTCTCTTAGAAAAACTCATACTCGAGATTGGAGAAGGATCATCCAGGCCCTATAATTTTAAGATACTGGATGATCAAAGAAATAGCAATAAAAATGGGGCATATAGAAGAGTGTCCTTTCAAACCGAAGATGGTGACCAATATAATGTAGCGATGAATGCATTTTGGGGCGATCACTATGTAGCTGAAAAAGAAGGCGCTCATTTCACAATAGACTTTTATCTTAAAGATCCAAAGACAGAGTTTATTGATACTGATATTGTTGTAAATAAGGGTCGATTATTTAGAGTGATGGCTACCGTAGTACAAATAGCCAAAGAATTTATGAATGATTTAGATTATAAAAAAAATAACATAAATCTGTTAAAAGTGGCTCCTACAAAAACAGAAGGTGCTTTTGATGATAGACGTGCCAAGCTGTATATGGCTTATATCAAAAGACAATTACCTGTAGCGAGTATAAAATATGATGGCGACGAAATAGTAGCAAAAATTAGGTAACCAAATGAAGCATATAATTAATTACAGTAACTTTATTTCAGAGAAGCTAATACTTGAGATTGGCGAAGGTTCGGCTAAACCTTATAAATTCAAAATCGAAGAAGACCAACCAGATAAGACTGACCATAGTAGAGAGGTATCTTTTAAAACAGAGGATGGTGACGACTATAAAGTGGTGCTGGCTGCATATTGGGGAGATGGTTACATAGCCAAGGAGTTTGGTTCTCACATTCAAATAGACTTTTACATATATTATGGCTTTGGTACTCACGATGCAGATGTTGTTGTTAACAAAGGTCGATTATTCAGAGTGATGTCTACTGTAGTGAAAGCCGCTAGAGAATTTCTAAAGGATATCGATTATAAAGAAAAAGGTATAGATACGTTAATAATAGAACCTACAAAATCAAAAGACGATGATGACCACAGGCGTGCCAGACTTTATATGGCTTATATTAAAAGACAATTACCTGTTGCCAGAGTCAAATATGATGGCAATCAAATCGTAGCAAAACTTAAGTAAACTAATGAAGTATATCGATAAATTCACAGATTTCATTTTGGAGAAGCTTATACTTGAAGTTGGAGAAGGATCTGCCAAAGCATATCCTTACAAAATCGATGATGACTTCCCAACGAGAGATGGGGCTAAATATAGAGATATCAGATTCGAAACAGAAGATGGAGACAATTACGTAGTAAACCTGAAAGCTTTTTGGGGGCCGGCTATAGAGCGTGATAAAGCTAAACCTGAACCGTATTTTCAGGTTGATTTCACTACAGAAGATGATTATGGTTTATATGATGATGCCGAGCGTGTTGTTAACAAAGGCCGATTATTCAAAGTGATGGCTACCGTAGTAAAAGCCACTAAAGAATTTATAAATGATATTGACTACAAAGAAAAGGACATCAAAAAAATGATGATATTTCCTTCAAAATCTAGCAAGAGTGATCACAGACGTGCTAATCTTTATATGGCATACATAAAGAAGCATCTACCAACTTCTAACATCAAATATAATGGCAAAATAATTACGGCTAAATTAAAATAACTTAACATGAAACACATCACTGAATTTAACGATTTTATTTTTGAAAAGCTAATACTTGAAATAGGAGATGGTGGATCAAAACCATACAAATATAAATTGACTCGAAGTGATAGTGGACCTTACTTTAAAGATTATTATATGATTTATGAGTTTGTAACCGATTTAGGTACTCATTATGAAGTAATGTTTGAAATTGATGAAGATTTTTCAAAAGATGGTGAGTGGCAGATTATGAAAATTGAATTCGGTGTAGTTGACGTTAAGGGACTTGATTATAGCGTTGAAACTAATAAAGGTGAACTGTTTAGAGTTATGGCTACAATAGTAGATATAACAAAAAAGATTCTTAAAAAAAGAAAAAATATAAAGACACTCACATTTACCGGTGCAAAAACTAAAAAGGGAAGTAAAGACGATCAAAGAAGAAATAATCTTTACATGGCATATATTAGAAGGCATATACCAAATGTAAAGAATATACAAGATGACGGAACTGAAATAAGCGTAGACATACGAGAATGAAACACATTACAAAATTTAGCAATTTTATTTTTGAGAAACTAATTCTAGAAGTAGGCGAAGGCAGTGCAAAGGCTTACAGGTATACAAAATCTGATAATCGAGCAGCCGATGATGATAGCGCCGAAAGAACTGTGCTATTCAAGACGGAAGACGGTGATCTGTATGAAGTGAGATTACAGGCTTTCTGGGGTGACCATTATTATGCACGTGGTGTGTACGGTGGCCCATATTTCACTATAGACTTTTTTGTGATACCCGAAGACGACGGATTTGGTGATGGGACCCAAGTTGTTAACAAGGGTCGCCTGTTCAGTGTAATGGCTACAATTGTGAAAGCCGCCAAAGAGTTTATGAAGGACATTGATTATAAATCCAAAGGCATAAAAACGATGAAAGTATCACCTTCAAAAACAGAAGGCTTTGATGACCACAGGCGTGCAAAACTATACATGGCTTATATCAAAAGACAATTACCGGTAAAGAATACAAAATACGATGGCAATGATATCGTAGCAACATTTAAATAAATAAAACATGAAGCACGTAGTACCGTTTATAAATTTCATAAATGAAAATAATGACATAAAAACCTGTCCAGCCCCAACCCAAAGCGTTGCATTAAACACTGCAAATAGAGATAGAGCTATTCGTTCTGACTATATCAATTATGGTCCGTTAAATGTTGAAGAGCCTGGAGATTATTGGCAGAAGATTGCAAAAAAATGGGATACGACAGTCAAAGCCGCAAAAAAGTCAAGATGTGGTGATTGTGTAGCATTTGATATATCTCCTAGAATGGTTGAAAAATGCATTCCTGCAGTAACATCTGAACCCGTTGAGGATGAGTTTGGAGTCTTGGGCTATTGTTGGATGCATCAGTTCAAGTGTCATTCAGCGAGAACGTGTAATACATGGGCAGCAGGAGGACCAATTAAAAAAGATAAAGTATCTTATGAGTGGCAAAAAAGAAACCTTAAAGCTGCGTTAGATCCTAACCCTATTGACCCAGACTTATATAAAGACGATTAACATGAAGTACATAAAAGTTTACGAAAAGTTTATAAATGCAGATAAGGATGAAACCTATACTGTAGAGATAAAGGATATGAAGTTTGTTCCTGAGAACATTGTAATACAGGTTGGCGATACCGTTAAATGGATAAATGAAGAAGGTGTTCATAATGTGAATGGTAACAAATCCCACAAAAGAAACAAGGATAATCCTGAAAGTTTTGGAAACGAGGTAGGAAAGGATTGGACATATGCGCATACATTTACTAAGCCTGGAAAATACAATTACCATTGTGATCCACATTTAGGAATGAATCAAGTGGGCACAGTAACAGTAAGAAAATAAGGATATGAAACACATAGTAACATTTAATAATTTCATTACTGAAAAGGATGAGCTGCTTGAGGGCGTCAATGACCCTGGCATACTTAAAGCAGTTTTTTTAGCAGGTGGCCCGGGATCTGGCAAGAGCTACGTTGCCTCTAATCTATTTGATTTTGACGAAAGTAAATTTTTCAACTTGACTCCTAGTGGTTTAAAGGTAGTTAATTCAGACAGGGAGTTTGAGTACTATATGGACAAAGCTGGTATTGATGCTAAAAAACTCAGAACAATGAGCCCTGCTGAGTTTTCTAAAGTAACAATGGGTCCAGACAGTCCTCGAGGTCGTGCTAAAACCATGAAGCAGAAAAAGGAAGAGATGTACAAGTCAGGAAGGCTTGGTATGATCTTAGATGGAACTGGTGATAACTATGACAAAATAGCAAACAAGAGAGCAAAACTCGAAGCACTAGGATACGATACCTACATGTTATTTGTAAACACGTCACTAGAAGTTGCACAGGAGAGAAATAAGGCCAGGAACAGGTCATTGCCTGAGGCTTTGGTGAAAGAGATCTGGAGTGATGTACAACAGAACATGGGTAAATTCCAACAGTTATTTGGACAATCAAATATCACTGTTGTTGATAATACCATGGCCGGCCTTCCAGGCAAAGAGGTCAGAAATGCAATAAACAAATTTGTTTCAGCACCTCTTAAAAACCCAGTAGGCAAGGCATGGGTCAAAGATCAGAGAGCAGCTATTAAACGATAACCCTTTAAAAACCACTTAATGCATTTAATTTACTACTTTGTAGTTGGATTTTGTTTTTCATTTGTTTTAGATTTCTGCAGTGAATACATTGCTAAAAGAGAAGTAAAAATCTCGAACACTAACCGAGTAATGTGGGTGGCATTTTGGCCATTTTACCTACCAATCTTTATTACACAAATTTTTGATTAAAAAAACCTATCATTTGTTTTTCATATAATAATAGTTATTGTTATAGTATAACTGATTATGGGATACAACAAATTCAAATGGTGGAGATTTAGAACGAAAAAGAAACTTCCTTCTTCTGTACACCTTTTTGACAGAATCGTAAATGGCGATTTTGAATATTCTGATTATTTTGCCCAGGCAAAGCACGCAACTGCACTCGCTGATCAAAAAGCAAAGAATGCCTATGACAATTATTTAGGATGCAATGAGCAAGATAGGCAAGACGCTGCAAATGAGGCATCGCACCTCATGAAAATAAGATCTCATAAACTTCTCGAGGATGCAAATCTTGACGAGGACTATTTACTGTACACACTAAAGAAAGAACTTCGTAATCATTTTGGTTTTTGTTTATGGGATGAGGCGATGGAACAAGAGCCTATGGACACAATCGAGCTATACCAGTATTATGCTGAGGAATATGCATTAAGAAAGAATGAAACCAAGATTGATTTAAAATAATGGACTTAATTACTACACATCCTGTTAAGAAATCAGATCTAGGCTTCCATGCAAACCTGTTTGGCGGCAAACTCTTGGCATGGCTAGATGCTGCAGGGGCGGCGTATGCTACAGAGTGTTGCGATTGGCCTAGGATGGTTACAGTACAAATTGATAAGTGCGTATTTAAGAGACCTGCAAAGGAAGGACAACTAATTAAAATTTATGGCGTAGTAGAGCAGGTTGGGAATACTTCAATAAAACTCTACATGGAAGCCCGATCGCATAACGTTTACAGTGGTAAGCAAAAAGTAATACTATCAACACACATTACATTCGTCAAGATTGATGAGACCGGAGATCCGACTCCTATTTCGGAAAAGGTTAAACTTAAATTCTTAAAATAAAACTATGAAAAAACTTCTATTATTTTTGACACTATCATTATCACTAAGTGTTTCTCATGCTCAATATGAGGATATGCCAATCGACTTTTTAGTTGAGGCAATTATTCAAGTTGAGTCTCGTGGTGATTCTACTGCAGTAGGAGACCGGGGATGGGCAGTTGGAGTATTGCAGATTTGGCCAATTATGGTTCGGGAAGTTAATCGAATCTTAGAAAAGGATGGAAGCGATGTTAGGTATGGATACACTGATCGATATAGCGTAAAGAAATCAATTGAAATGTTTCATATCTGGAGAGGATATTACCATCCTAATTCAGACTGGGAAACTATAGCACGATGTTGGAATGGAGGCCCATCTGGCCATAGATCTTCAAGAACACATTGCTATTGGAACAAGGTGAAGAAAGAACTTAACCTCCTAGCTTATTACCACTAAACTATTATTATGCGCTTATTATTTTTATTTCTATTTGCTCCGTTAGTAGCAATATCCCAATCACTAACAGGTTACGACTTTTCATGCACTACAATGGAGATTTTAGACCCGGTAAAATCTACAGATGAATATTATGTTATAGAAGAAACCAGATCTGTAGACCTTAAAGTTTCTTTTTATCATAATAATATCGTCATTTATGATTACATAAATCAAACTAGTAATATCATGGATGTTACATTTACGAGGTATGATTTAGAGTCTAGAGCAGATATCTATACTCTAGAATCACCTGATGAACCAGGAAGTGCTGTTTATGTTTTTTATGATTCAGGTATGGTAAATTTTTGTATAGAATGGATACCTGAATGGAACCGCTATAAGAATATCTACAGACTACGTAACTTAACCTATATAGGAAATAAATAGGATGATGGAATCTAAAATAATTAGTTTGCTCCAAGAAAAATACGATTTGACAAAAAAAGAGGCATTACAATACTACGAAATCATGTCAGAACAATGCCCTGAAATTTTATATAAAATAGCTTATGTATACTTATAATGCAAAATTAGAAAGAGTCGTAGATGGTGATACCGTTGATGCTCTAGTGGACTTAGGATTTGATACCTGGAAAAAGGTACGTATTAGACTTAACGGTATTGATGCATGGGAATCGAGGACACGAGACTTAGATGAAAAGAAAAAAGGCCTAGCGGCTAAACAATACTTGGTAGACCAATTAGAATCAAATGATAATAAATTTGTTTTAGTGTCGCATGGCGTAGGAAAATATGGTAGATGCTTAGGAGAACTATTTCTTGAATTAGGTGGATGGAGCCTGAACGAGATGTTAATTACAGAAGGCCATGCAACAAAATATTATGGGGGAAAAAGATAATAAAATGGAATTTGAAATTACAAATGGGAGTGAAGTTTATTGGGCTACTACCAATGAATATACCTGTAAATTTGATGACGATATTGAAATTACATTTAGAATTTACGAAAACTCAAAGGGAATGGAATTTTTGGTGCTTGATGAAGCAGAAGATGAGTGGGACGAGCTAAAAGACGGAGATCCTTATCACGATGCATTTTATTTAGCTTGGAAAGATGGGGCACTGCATTTAACTGACTAACTAACTCATGCTCCGGTAGCTCAGCTGGATAGAGCAACTGCCTTCTAAGCAGTAGGTCCTAGGTTCGAATCCTAGTCGGAGTACTATTTTTAATCTAAATTTTATATTATGAAACTTTCGAAATCTAATTTAATCATCCTTAGTACGGCTGTTATCAGTTTAGTAGCTTCGGAATATATGTACTTTACTGGTAGTGTAGAGCAAGCTATGTTTATTGGTCAATGGGTACCTTCTATTTTATGTGCTGGTATCTACTTGAATATTCTAAAGAATAAGTAATGGTAGGCTTATTAGCAGCTATAGTAACAGTTCTCTTTTCAATTGGAGTTTATTCCTTATTACATGAAGGAGTAAAGGCTGATGCTCAACAAACACCTATAGATTCCTCTTTTCTTATTAAGATGGCTGGATTCTTTTTGATGTTGATTGTAGGAGTGTTTACTATAGTAATCGTAGGGTATAATTACTTTTAATGGATTGACTCGGTAGCTCAGCTGGTAGAGCAATACACTTTTAATGTATGGGTCCTGGGTTCGAACCCCAGCCGAGTCACATATAAATACTAAATGACTGACAAAAATATAGGATTAATCCTTGAAAGGGAAAAGAATAGACAGGAAGCAGAACATAACTTTATCGCCTCTGAAAACTTTGCTTCTGAAGAGGTTATGCAATTATGCGGATCTGAGTTCACAAACAAATATGCGGAAGGTTATCCAGGTAAGAGATATTATAACGGTTGTCAGTTCTACGATGAGTTAGAAAAATATGGCATAGAATTAGTTACTAAATTATATGGTTGTAACTTCGCTAACATACAACCACATTGCGGAGCTAATGCAAACCTAGCAATATTCAAAGCATTTCTAAAACCTGGGGATTCCATACTAGGAATGGATTTATCATCAGGTGGTCATTTATCTCACGGCTCTCAGGCTAATATTAGTGGTAAATGGTTTGATAATAATTTTTATGGAGTAGATCAAGATGGTTGGTTAGATTATGAATCCATTAAAAAACAAGCCTTACAATTAAAACCAAAATTGATTATTGCTGGAGCATCAGCTTACCCTCGACAGATAGATTTCAAAAAATTTCGGGAAATAGCCGACGCAGTTGATGCTTACCTACTAGTAGATATGGCTCATTATAGTGGGTTGATAGCCGGAAAAGTATATCAAAGCCCGTTTCCTTTTGCTGATTTCGTTACGTCCACGACCCATAAAACATTAAGAGGTGCTAGAGGTGGAATGATCTTATGGAATAATGAAGAATATTCAAGAAAAATAAACTCAGGAGTATTTCCAGGAACACAGGGTGGGCCATTAATGAACCAGGTTGCTGGCAAGGTGCAATCATATTACGAAGCTCTACAACCAGCCTTCAAGACTTATACCAAAGATGTTGTTAACATGTCAAAATATATGTGTGAAATTTTTGAACACCATGGAATCAAGCTTACTACCGGCGGAACAGATTCACATATAATTCTAATCCATACCGGAAATAAGTCGGGTGCAGAAGTATCAGATTGTCTTGAATCTAAATATAACATCGTTGTAAATAAAAATACGATACCTAATGATCCAAGGGGCGTTTGGGAGACGTCGGGTATAAGACTAGGAACTGCAGCTATGGTTACTAAAAAAGGACCTGATAAGGATTATTTTAAAGAAATATGCAGTAAGATAATTTCCACACTACAAAATTAAATGGCTATGGATAAATCTAGAATCAGTTTGCTAAAAAGCAGAATCTATGAACTAGAAGATGCTTTTTTTAAAGGTGAAGAAATAGATCTTAAGGATTTTTACTTTTTGAAAAAGGAGCTCATTGATAACAGGGAGCATGTCAAAGATCTTCTAGACCTATTCTTACTAATCGAAGACATGTTCGACAAACGCCGAAATGATGCAATGAATAAAAAGCTAAATATATTAGCAATATGGTCAACAATATTCTTACCCCTTTCTTTCTATACCGGAATGTGGGGAATGAACTTTGATGATGTGCCGCTACTAAATGGTGATCATGGATTCTATTATTTTTCTGCTTTAACGGTTTCAACTATAGGCATTATGTGTTATTATTTCAAAAGTAAAAAATGGTTTTAACCATATATTGTAAAACAAATCTAAATCAATCTATATGATAGATAATGTATGAGTTTAAAAGGCAAGATCGTTATAGCGTTACTATCATTTACCTATTTTGTATTAGTCATGCCAATCTCCTACATTTTAGATTTTTTTCATTGGATATTTAAAAAACGAAATGGCAATTTTTAAAGTTATTAAGGCAGCAAACTTACAAGAAGACCAACTATGGCAAGGCGAACTAGAGTATAAAGGAGAAAGTCTAGAATACCGTTATTACGATGGCTGGGACGGGCAAGAAGTGCATATACTAACTGAATCAGGATGGGAGCGAGACCATGAGCTTGCCGATGTGCTCTATGCATGTTGCCAAGAATGGGGAAATCCTGAAGAATTTGGCCAAGCTGGTGAGATATGCGAGATTGATGATGACATAGTTGAAGACTACATTTAATATGCAAAATAGACTTAGCGATAGCATAGGAAAAACACCTATGATCAAAATTAGCGATAGGTTGTGGGCAAAGGCTGAAATATTTAATCCTACTGGATCTATCAAGGATCGTCCAGCAAGTTGGATAATAAACGATGCTGAAAGATCTGGCAAGCTAAAACCAGGTGGAACTATTTGTGAAGCTACATCTGGAAATATGGGTGTGTCATTTGCGTGGTTAGCTGCTGAGCGTGGCTATAACTGTGTGATAGTAATGCCCACTAACATGTCAGAAGAGCGCAAAAAGACTCTCGAATATTATGGCGCTGAACTTGTTTTAGTTCCAGCTGGAGATTTTGATGAGGCGATTAGAATGCGTGATGAATTATGTGAGAAAAATGGATGGTTTAATTGTAACCAATTTGGCAATCCTATCAATATTAGTTCGCACTATTTTACAACTGCTCAAGAGATAATACAAGAATATAAAGATACACACACCATAGATGCTTTAGTAACTGGAACTGGTACTGGCGGAACACTAATGGGTTGTGGACAAAGTCTTAAGGGATTTTGGAGAGACATGAAAGTAGTCGCAGTAGAACCAGACGAATCGCCAGTGATGAGTGGTGGTGAACCTGGCCTGCATGGAATACAAGGAATCGGCGATGGCTCAAAATTCTTAGTCGACATGGACGAGGTTGACGAAGTAACCAGAATAAAAACAGAAGATGCCAAAAATCGTTCTAGAAAACTTGCAAAAGAACACGGAATATTTGTTGGCATTTCAGCCGGTGCAAATATACTAGCTGCCGAAAAATGGATAGAAGATAACGATCCAGAAGGGATTGTTGTAACTTTTTTATGTGACCGAGGCGACAGGTATTTTAGTTGCCTCTAAAAAATTAGATATGGCTCAAAATGATTATAGTTTTATAAAACCAGGTGCAAGACATGTAGATAACTCGAGTTTGAAACTTGAAATGTACAATAGGGGAAGAAAGGATACGATTAATGAATTAGATGATAAGATAAATGATATTTTAAGCAAAATGTCGAGCCCGTTAGACGGCGATGAATTCCAACTCGTATTCTTTCAAATGTGGCGTGAGTTTAAAAACTGGCCAGACAAATAGTTTCATTATAAACCATACTTGTTACTATAGATATAAGTATGGCAAACATCTGGAACATACTTGACCCAATTATATTTGCAATATCAATATTGGGCATTTATGTCATTGTTTTTTATGTTTTCATAGATGATGACGATGATGATTGGAATTTACCAGATAACAAAAAGTATGCAAAAGACAAAACATGAAATTCAAGGGATGTATTTTGATTACGATCCTTCTTGCTCACTTGAAGTTTACCATCAACAAAAAGATAGATGGATACGGGTAACATGGTCAATGTTCCGGAGCTGGGATGGTAAGAGGAGAGTATTAAAAAAAGATTATAAGAAGGGCCGGGTAGGAATTGCAGCTGGCTATGCTGACTATGAAGGCCCGCTTTATCTGTTTCAGACAAATACCGAAGTTGATCCAAAAGGGATAGATAATCTTAGATGGCCGGAGGATTGTAGTGATTTAGATATAAAACCCAATACAGAATATGATAAAAATCGTAAGAAAAAAAGGAGAAAGCATTGACGCAATGCTTAAGCGATATAAGCAAAAGCGACGAAAGGCTGATATACAAACTGAACTTAGAGATCGTCAAGAATATACTAAACCTTCTGTAGCAAGAAGAAAAGAGCTTCTTGATGCAAAATATAAGCAAAAAAAGAGAAACTTAGATAACGATTAAAAGTCCTTGAATCTAGGAATAGCAGATTCATCTATATTACTAGTCTTCCAATGTGGGCTTTGGTTAGCACCACGAGTCGGGTGGACATCATTGAATCCATTATATTCAGGAGTTCCAAATGCATTAGTATCCTCATCCTTACCAGTAGTTTCTTTTGCCTTATCATCAAAGAAATTTTTGAAGTCAGAAACCGTTCCTTTGTAGTATCTTATATTTTTAAGATCTTTTCTCTCTTGATCATTCATTATTTGCTCTGTTTTAACTTATATAGTTGAGACTTAAGTTTTAGCTTGCTCTGATCCAACTTATCAATTTGAATCATGATTTTGTAATACTCAATATAATAATTATCCTGTCTTTCCTGAGCAGCTCTGAATCTTTGGACATGTTTATCCATACGCCTCTTTAGCCTGTCATTTGCTTCAGCAGGATCAAACTCGTAGTCATCTTGCTCTTCAATAATTTCAAGCTTGATCTGATTATGATCATCAGATTCAAAAATATCAAACTTTGGAATCTTAGTCATCTGTTTAGCTTTGGCCTTTTTTGTATTTTTCATACATTTCATCTAACTTGTTGTTAATATGATTTTTAGCCTCTAACATATAATCATCACCAGAATGTTTTGGATTGTCATTTGCCTCATAAGCGCAAGCCTGTTCAGCAACGCTTTCGCCTAATTTAGTTAAATTAACAGTTATTGGAGCTAGTGAATATCCTGTCATTGGCCTACCTGCACCAGCTATAGTTGGTGATATTGCACCAGGCCCAAATCCAACGGCTACTAGGTCTTCTGCAACAAAATCTTTAAATTTGGAAATTCTAGACATGTAAATCTTTTTTTATATATTGAAACTTAACCAACATATATAATATAAAAATAAAAAATGGCTGAACGTAGAGAAAGACAACGCACAATTCGCCAAAGCTTTAAGCTTAGCAATAACGGTGATGACAAGAGATTAACGCTTGCATTAGAACAAATAGCTATACAGCTTAAATCTCTAAACGAGCGCGAAGATAAGAAATACAGACTTGAAGAAAAGCTAAAGTTAGCTCAAATCAGAAACTTAAATGAGCAAAGAAATAAGTAAAAAAGATTTTATAGCAGAGATTAAGGATGGTAAAAAGCCATTTCTCCGCAAGCCTAGATCTTGGCAGAAGTGTTATTTCTGGATGGAAAGCAAGAGAGATCCATGGTTTGTCAACAAGGCATTTACCAAAAGGGTTAAGGGTAATATCTCTACACAAAAATCAACCTGGATAACTACAAAGGAAATTTCAGAACATTTCGACTATTATGTTAGCCTAGGCTATAAAGCATACAGTCATGAATGATCCATACTCTGTTTTAGGCGTTGAAAGAGGCGCATCATTAGATGATGTTAAGAAGGCTTATAGAAAACTCACGTTAAAACACCATCCTGATCGTGGAGGTGATGAGGCAAAGTTTAAAGAAATTAACGATGCCTATGAAAATATAAAAAATCCAAAAGCTAAAGGGCAACCTGGTTGGAGTTATTCTACAAATACCGAAGATATTTTTTCTGACTTTATGAACGGATCAGGGTTTGCGGATGTCTTTAACCAGGTATATGGCAGATCTGCCACAGCTAAAAGTAGAAATGTAAATACTAATGTTTCGTTAACGCTAGAGGAGGCCTATCATGGATCTAAACGAAGGATTAGGATAGGCATGAAAACAATAGACATTAAAATACCAAAGGGTGTTAAACATAAGCAAAAACTAAAGATTAAAGGCTATGGTCAGGTTGGCGAGACAGAAGAAAAATCTGGTGATTTAATAATTACGTTAGATATTTTAGAGAGCAAGGATTTTTACAGGGATGATAAGGGAATCCACACAATAATAAATATAGAGTTATACGATGCAATTTTAGGCCATACTGATACTATTGATGTCTATGGAAATAAGTATACATTCAGCATTCCACCTGGAACACAGAACGGTGGAGTCTTAAGATTAAAGGGCAAAGGTTTTCCTTTGTATCGAAATCCTGAAGAAAAAGATGACTTATACTTAACTGTTAACATAAAATTGCCTGAAAAACTAACTGATAGAGAAATAAAACTATTTGAACAACTAAGATTTTTAAGATATGGACGATAATTACGATGGGTTTATTAACAACATGTTGGATGAAATGATTAAAAATAATTATCCAAAATTTATGAACACGGTTTACAATTATATTGTAAGTGATCCAGAGTCTGTAATAAGGCATAAAGATATGCCAGCAGATAGGCGCCGCGCAAGTCTTGGGAGAATAATTGAATGGTTCGAGCAACAAGAGGAGTACGAAAAATGTGAGAACATTAAACAAATCAGGGACTTAATCATATAAAAAGATAAAAATGGAAACTTTACAATTTATTTTTTCGGACTTTTGGCATTTTATAGGAACTGTCGTTTTATTGACTATCGCTACTAAATGGACTCCTATTAAAATCGGAACTATGGAAAATAGCATCGAGCAACTTAGCCAATCATTAGATAATATGGTAGACCGAGTAAAAACTAAGAAAAAAGAAGATTAAATGTTTCAAATTAATTGGAATGTGTTATATTAAGAATGTAACAACAAACAATTAAATGGCAAACAAAACTTCAAATCTAGTAACTCGAATTAAAGACATCAAATACGAAAAGGAATTATTTGATGCACATCTCACTGATTCTCCTGTAGACCAGTTATTTAGCATAAAAGGCGGAATTCCTAAAGCAACAAACTGGATGGTTGTAGGTGATCCAGGAGTTGGCAAGTCAACTGTTACTCTTGATATTATTTCAAATGCTAAAAAGAATGGTTCAAAAGTGCTGTTCATTTCAGCCGAGATGAATCAGATTGACCTTTATCTCTATGTTGAGCGATATCCCAAGTTTGCTGATATCGATATCTTCTTCCCCCAAGAACTAAACGGAAAGGATCCTAAGAAGGCTCTAGATCAACTACTAAACGACGGATACGATATCGTTCTTATTGATAGTTTAGTTGAGCTACAAGAAATTATTAGAGAAGAATGCAAGATGACCCGAAACCGTGCTGAGAAGTACTTACTAGATACAATGTACAAGCACAATCTTGCTAATAATAAATCTAAAACCTACACCACATTCCTTAACATACAGCAAGTCAACAAAGGCGGGGTATTTGTCGGTAGCAACAAATTAAAGCACATGACTACTGGAATGATGGAGATACGTTTTATTGATGAAACTAACCAAGAGGAACGCTACGTAGTCTTTAGTAAAAACCGACGAGGTCATGTAGGAAAGCAAATGTTTTTTGATCTCAGTGGAACTGGAGATGTTAACTACGATTGGGCTCGTTTCAAAAAGAGTGAAAACCTAAGAGAACTTAAAAAGAAAGAAAAGACCAAACTTAAAGAAGAAGGTCTTAAGTTTAATCAGCTATTCGGAATTGATCCAAAAAACGATGAAGAATAGATGTTGTTTGTTTGTTACCGAGGGCCAATGAAAATTGGCCCTTTTTTAAATATATAGGATATGCTATTGGAGAAGGCGATAAACATTTTTGATATTGATGATACAATCTTAGTTAGTGGTGCAAGAATTAAAGTCACTAATAGGAAAACTGGTGAAACTTATGAGTTGACTCCACAAGAGTTTAATACTTATAAGAAGACGCCTGATGAAGACGTTGATTTTTCAGACTTTCAAGATTTAGAAATCATGAAAGGTGGTAAGATCATTGACTGGGTTTTTAATATCATGAAAAGAACAATTAAAAAAGGAAAGCCGGTCGGCGTGATCACTGCAAGAGATTCTGCAAAACTAATCCATGATTTTTTATCGTCACACGGTGTTAGAATTAACCGAGATTATATTTTCGCAATCAATGATCCCTCTCTTAATTTTAAAGGGTCGACTGCTCAGAAGAAGCAGCAGGCTTTTAAAAAGTTTATAGATATGGGATTTAACGATTTTGCATTCTTTGATGATGACATTGAAAATATTGAACTTGCAAAAGCCCTAAAGCAAAAAGAGGGCATTAAAATGAGAACAAGGCACATCAAGCAGAAATGGATTCCTAACTTCAGTGAATTTAAAAAATGAGTGAACAGTTCTTTTTAACAGTAGTTAATGCATTAGCGGCACAATCTAAATGCGTATCAAGACAGGTTGGAGCAGTAATAGTTAAGGATGGAAGAATTATATCAACTGGATATAATGGAACAGTAAGTGGCACAAAGAATTGTTGTGAGATATTTGACCATGAGTTTGATGCTGAGGCCCATCATCAATGGTCTATTAAAAATGAAATACATGCAGAGCAGAATGCGATAGCCATGGCGGCTAAACAGGGAATCTCCATAGATGGCTGCACATGTTATTGTAGTTTACAGCCATGCAATACATGTCTGCTCTTACTAATTCAAAGTGGAATTAAAGAGATTGTGTACGATGAGATATATGAACGCTCAAAATATCACGAAGATCTTTTGAAAACAGTTGAAGCAAAGGGTATCGTTATAAGAAGGTTTGATGCGACTCTAGATAAATAAAAAAAAAGTCTCGCCTTGATTATTGAAGCATTAGGTGTAAAGCTATCTCTAGACCTACTAATTTTTTTTAAAAAGTATAGGATTTATTGTACAAATCTTAGAATAGGATTCTTTGATAATGAAAAATCTGAATTTATTGATTTTAGAAATTTGGATGAGTTGCAGTCTTACTACAATGATAACTATATACCGCTAGATATTTGTAGCTCTGGTGATTTAGCTAGCCTAGTTAGTTTTCGAGCCACCAGCGACGCGTATAACTTCAGTACGGATTACAGATTGCAAGACATTACTGGTAACTATAAACTTGTGCCAGGTAGGCAGTATGATCGCCAGCGTGATGTTGAAAGAGCCAGAGACCAAAACAGACAGATAACTTTAATAAATCAATCAATTGGCGAATACAATAAGTTTTACAAGGAAATCAAGAACATCTTCACGACTGGAATATATTCCCCATGCTATGCACAGCCGGGCTGGAGTGAGAACACGTGGTATTTGAATTCATTACGCCAAGCTTTTACTGATCCTAAGAACCGAGCATTTGCTTCTTCATTATCGGATCCAGCAGATATATCAAAGTTCCCGTATACTAACGAGGTTATTCAAAAAAGACCGCCAGAATCTTTTGAGCGAACAACAACTATTTTACCTCGATAAATAAAAATAATTATGGCATTTAATCTACAAGAGTACATACTGTTTAGACAGGAAATCAAGCGAGAGCTTCTAAATGGCGAAGTTGATAACAACTTTAAAATGGTGGCTAACCCGTGGGTTTCTACTAGGGTATATGACATTGGAAATATAGTTTACCATCCAGTTACTCTAGTTCCCGCTACTGGAGAAGTTACAAATACCGGTGATGACAATGAAGAACTTGTTTGGTATAGAGCCAACAAGAGAACAACTCGTGGAGTCTTTGATCCTAGTGAATGGGATCTAATAGGTGGAGTTGGCACTACAGATTCTATCATTGAGCAGATTAAAGCATTTGGAAAGGTCAAGGTAAATAGCACTGATGCAGCCACATTCAACAGTGGCAATGATGTGATACTTGATGCCGAAAATGCAAGTGATACTCTAAAAATAGTTGCAGGCACTGGCATTTCATTACAACATGATGCATCTACTAATGCACTAAGAATCACCAATTTAGGATCTAGTGGAACAGATAATGAAGGAATTAATTTAAGCTCCAGTGTCGGCCATCAAGATGTCTATGCCGGAATGGTAGGAGATGATCTTTCATTTAAAGGATTTCAGGCATCAAATTCAGGAAGCACAATCCTTTCTGTGTCTACTGTTGCTGACGATATAACATACACACTTACTGAAGCTAACATAGATTTAGCAAATATAAACTCAGGAGCTGCTACCGCTGACATGTTGAGTGATATTGATTATGCATCTGGACCAAACCTAAACGATATACTACAATGGAATGGTTCTAATTTTGTCCCTGTTGCGGCTTCTTCATTAGGAACAGGCGAGATAAACACAGGTTCTAATTTAGGTTCTGGCCAAGGTGTCTTTGCCTCTAAAGTTGGAG
>MDTG01365260.1_pt1 | contig 21244 bp, 23 predicted proteins | sample 811421 | NCBI WGS metagenome assembly MDTG01 (sample SAMN05326645, study PRJNA326480) | marine metagenome | isolation source: seawater | place: Pacific Ocean: South East | collected 2011 | reverse complement strand
TTTAATGCCGGCAACGACCTACTCTTCCGTGCCTTAAGACAAAGTACCATCGGCGCTGAAGGGCTTGACTTCCGAGTTCGAAATGGGATCGGGTATGACACCTCCGCAATAATTACCGGCGACAGACTTATATCTAATAATAAACAAATGTAAACATCAATTTTTCTATATTTATTTTGTATTTATAATTTGATTTATGTAATTTTTGAGACTTGTTTTACCAAACTTTTTATAGACTTTGTTCGAAAGATTCATGTTTGTTAAAGCTGACGCGTATCTTTCACCTCTTCTTTTTGGTAAAAACTTAATTTTAGTCTTAAACATTTTAGCTACTTCAAGGATAGTATGGCTTTTTCTATTGGATATACTGTAATGTCTAGATTTGTTATTTTTCCAGGCTAAATAACACGCATCAATAGTATCTCTTATATGTGTAAACCTTCTAGATTGTGTTCCAGGTTTAACAACAGTCAATGGTTTATTTTTTTTATATTGATTTTCAAAAATACCTATAACGGTTGCCATATCACCTGAATGAATTTGTTTGGGTCCATAAACATTATAAAAATAGATAATTTCAAATTTAAAATTAAACCAGTTTTTTAAATTTTCTAACATTTCGAGATTTTTTGCTTTAGTAAACGCGTACGGGGATAAGTTTTTATCATTTCCCCTGTTACCAATAGTTGCTGAAGTTGCTGAATATATTAGCTTGATATTATTTTTGAGACAAAAATTGAAAACCTCATGCGTGCCTATCGTGTTTGAATTAATACAATCATTCATTTTAATAAAACTCTGGTAGATTCGTGAAAATTCTCCAAAGTGAAATAAAGAAATAATATTTTTCTTATTACTTTTTAATAAACTTGAAATATTTTTTGTATCTGATTTTATATACCTAACTCTCTTATTTTTAATATGATTTTTTTTACTTCCTGAGGAATAATTATCTATACTTAAAATTTTATACTTTGTTTTTAAAACTAATAGCTCAATTAAATTAGCACCAACAAACCCAGCTCCACCAGTAACAACTATAATCTTTTTCATATTATTTTATCAAGTCTATTTTCATCATTAATCTTGATAATTTTTCAATATTTGTTTTTTTCATTTGATGTTTGTGTAGGCCAATTACAAACCCATGATCTTCTATAAATTGAGAATTGGGAAAAAATTTATCATTATATTTATCAAATTTATATAATTTGTAAGCTGGTTGATTGTTGAAAGATCCACTGATAATAGGTCTTGTCTCTACCCCATTTTTGTCTAAAAAATTTAAAAATTTTTTTTTGATTTTTTTAAATTTGGTTTTTATTATTATTGGTAGTACCATCCAACTAGGATTTAGGTCATTTCTTGCTTCGATAAAAGAAAACTGATTATTCCAGTTTGCAGATGATTTCAAAGATTTTATAATCAGGTTTCTATTTTTATTTCTTTTTTTTTTAAATATATCTAATTTTTTAAATTGATTAAGACCTATTGAAGCATTTATATCCATTGGTCTTAAATTAAAACCTGAGTTAGTAAATATATATCTTGGATCCAAATTTGGATTTTTTTTGATATATGAATTATACGTCTTCATATTTCTTGAATAACTCATCAAACCACCTAACCATCCATGAGATCTTAAAGAAAAAAGAATTTCATAATCTTTTGGATTATTACATGTTACCATTCCGCCTTCTCCTGAGGTTATTTGATGTGAGTAAAAAAAAGAAAATGTTCCAAAATCTCCAAATGTACCTAAATTTTTATTTTTATATTTTGAACCTAAAGACTCACAATTATCCTCAAAAATAATTAATTTATGTTTCTTAGCTATTTTTTTGATTTTAAATAAATCACAACAATTTCCTAAAACATTTATTAGCATTATTGCTTTTGTTTTTTTTGTAATTTTTTTTTCAATTTGGTCCTCAAGAATATTTAGATTCTTTTTATCGATATCTACAAATATTGGTTTTAAACCAAGTTGAATTAGAGGCCATAAAGAAGTTGGCCAACACAATATTGGCAAAATAACCTCATCACCAGGTTTCAATCTATTTTTTCTCATTAAATTACCAGCCGCAAAAACTGCCAATAAGTTTGCCGATGATCCAGAATTGACCATCAAAGCATATCTTGAACCAATCTTTTTTGAAAATTCCTTTTCAAATTTCCTAGTATAATTTGACATTGTTATTTGTTTTGATTTTAATACTTTATTTGCAACAGCAATATCTTGATTGGTAATTCCTTCTTCAGACAATGGATAAAAGTATTTTTTTTTCATTCTATTTAATATATCTAATATCTATACTGAGCAAATAATGTATTTTTCACAAAATATCAAATTTAATAAAATTCAAATTTTTATAGTTACTTTATTATATTCTATACTCCCTATTTCATACATTTCAGGAAGTTTTTTTATTAATCTAAATTTTATATTGATTGATTTGGCATTTATTTATGTTTTATTAAAAACTAAGAATTTTCCCTATAAAGAATTTAAAAATGAATTTTTTATAATCTTTTCAATTTTTTTATATATTTTATTAAATTCAATAATTCAATATTCATATTATAATGGCTATATATCAATAAATGATGAAGGATTTATAAGGTCTATTGGTTTAATCAAATATGTTATTTTTTATTTTGCATCAATTTATTTTTTTCAAATTATTGGATCAAATAAAAATAAAATTTTTGATACGTGGTCATTAGTTTTATTGGTAATAATAATTGACGTATTTTTTGAAAGAATAAATGGGCATAATCTAATTAATATTACAAGTCCTAGTAGTGAAAGAATAGCCTCCTTTTTTGGAGATGAATTAATCGTTGGTTATTTTATACTTTCTTTTGGTTTTATTAGTTTAATTCATTTTTTACAAAAAATAAATTTGAAAAAAAAATTTCTTCATCAAATCCTTTTATGTTTTTTTATAATTTTAATACCTTTGACTATTTTATTAACAGGTGAAAGATCAAATTTTTTAAAATCAATTTTTATCTGCTTTGTTATTTTAATCGCCTTATCAAAATATAAAAAGATTATTAATTTAAAGTACTTTTCAATACTCATTTCGGCAATTTTACTTTTGACTTTTGTGAGTTCAGACAATTTAAAAAATAGATATTTAACGACTTTTAATGAGTTAATAAATTCATATCAAGATAAAGACAAAAAAATCTTTATTACAACTAAACATTTTTACAATTACAAATTGGGATATAATATCTTTAAAGAAAATATTTTTTTTGGGGTAAGTACAAAAAAATTTAGATTTGTCTGTAAACAAAAGAAAGACCTTAGTGAACAAATGGTATCTTTCGGTTGTTCTACCCATCCACATCAAACATATATTGATCTTTTATCAGAACATGGAATTTTTGGCTTTTCATTAATTTTTATCTCATTTTTTCTGTTTATTATAAAAAGATGTAAAGAATTTTTTGAAAATATAAATTTCATTCAACTTAGTGCTATTGCATTCATAGTTTCTTTATGGATTCCGTTTCTTCCTTTCGGAAGTTTTTTTTCAACTTCTGCCTTTTCTTTAATTATCATTAATTTAGTTATTGCTAGGTGTATTAAATCTTGAATTTTTTTGACAACCAAAAATAGATTAAAGCGTAAACTGAAATGTTAAAAAAAACGGAAATTATCAACCCCTGTGTGTAAAAATAAAAATCTTTGATTAAATAAAAGTAAATAAGATTATAAAAAACAATTATATTTCCAGTTAAAGAATTAGTAATTTCTTTTTTAAATTTAAGTTTTTCTAAAAAAAATTTGTAAAGATATTGATGTAAATGTTTATTGTCAGCTTTTTGAAAGGAAATTTTATTTAGTGATTTTCTAATAATAGAAAATAAATTTTCAAATGCTGGATACCACAATAAACACATAATAAAATAAGGGGAAATTGAGGGATTTTGAACATATAATTTTATTAAAAAAGCACCAAATATAAAACTTATTAAATATGCACCTCCATCTCCTAAGTACATTTTACCAAAAAAATTATATAAATAAATTACAGTGAGGATCAAAATAATTGTATTTAAATAACTTGTTTCTAAAACAAAATTATATTTGTGATTTAAAATAATGAGTATTATTGCTATAGATAAAAAATATCCTAATACAATAGAGTTTAATCCATCTATAAGATTTGATCCATTGATTAAAACTAAATAACAAAAAATATTAAAAAATATTCCAATTATATAAATATTTAATATTAAATTTAATTCATCTACTCTTAAATCTGAAAAATAATTTTTAGAAAGTAAAATATATGATAATAAAATTAAGGTCTGAGCGATGATTCTAGCTTTAGGGGATCTCAATAAATCTATGTCAGATGCTAAACCTAAAATTAAAATTAAAAATGTTTTTATTAAAAAAACGTAATTTTGAAAATTAAAGTAACTTGATAATAAAAAAATTATCAGTCCACCAGATAATGGGACAAATTTTTTGGATTTTACAAATTTTTTATGTGAAAATTTTGCGTCTAAATCTAATAAAAAATCAAATTTTATTAAAAAATAATTTAAAACTGTAACAGATAAAAAAATTACTAGAATTTGTAAAAACATTATTTAAATCATTATTTGTTTTTAAACAAAGATATATCTTCTTTCATCATTTCCTTTACAAGATTTTCAAAATTATATTTGGGTTTAAAATTTAATTTTTTATATGCCTTACTTGCATTTCCTCTTAAATATTCTACCTCATTAGGTCTAAAATATTTTTTATCAATTTTAATAATTACTTCTTTTTTTTTATTTTTATTAATAAAATATCCAATTTCATTTAAACCTTTGCCCTTCCAAAAAATTCTAATACCAATTGATTTGCATGCTGTTTCTACAAATTTTCTAACAGTATAAGTTTTGCCAGTTGCAATAACATAATCGTCAGGTTTTTGAGTTTGCAATATACGCCATTGCATTTCTACGAAATCTTTTGCATGACCCCAGTCCCTTTTTGCATTTAAATTTCCTAAATATAGAATATCTTTTGACCCAAGATATTTTTTAGCTAAAAATCTTGTTATTTTTCTTGTAACAAAGGTTTCCCCTCTTCTAGGACTTTCATGATTAAAAAGAATGCCATTACACGCAAAAATACCATAAGCTTCTCTATATATACTTGTGATCCAATACGAATATAACTTGGCTGCTCCATATGGTGATCTTGGGTAAAATTTTGAATTTTCATCAAATGTTTTTTTATTACCCATTACTTTTCCAAATAATTCTGATGTGCTTGCTTGATAAAATTTTATATTTTTCATTTTTAAAAATCTGATAGCCTCTAAAATTCTTAATGTTCCCACTCCTGTAACCTCTGAGGTATATTCTGGATTCGTAAATGAAACACCTACATGACTTTGTGCTGCAAGATTATAAATCTCGTTAGGTCTTATTTTGTTAATAATACTGTATATCGAGTTACTATCTGTTAAATCAGCATAGTGTAAAAAAAGGTTAGTTTTATTATGAGGGTCAATATATAAATGATCAATTCTTCCTGTATTAAAAGAAGATGATTTTCTTAAAGTCCCATGAACTATATAATTTTTTTTCAACAACAGCTCAGCTAAATAAGAGCCGTCTTGTCCAGTTATTCCAGTTATCAGAGCAATTTTTTTTTTCATTTCTTGAATCTGTATTTAAATTTATTTAGTTAATTATCACTTATATTCAAAGAGTAAAGTTAAAACAAAAATTATATCCTTTTTTCTATTCTAAAATAATATTTAAGTAAAAAATTGAATGATAATCTTATGGTAAAAAGAATAGATAAGAATATATTTTTTTTTTCAAAAAAATAAAAAACTTTAAATGCATCAAAGAATTTCTGTAACGAACTAGAGGAAAGTGAGTTTTGTGATTTTCTCCAGTAACATAAATTTTGATTAATTCCAATTAATTGATTTTCTTTTTTAGCAATTTTAAGCCAAACCACAAAATCTTCTTTTGTTAATAAATCTGGGAATTTAAATTTTGAAATTATCTTTTTTTCAACTATGACAGTTGATAGACCGATATCGCATGATTTAATCAGTTTTTCATAATTCAAATTTTTAGCAATTACCTTTTTATTCAATTTGTTTCCATTTTCTCCAATTATTTCATATGTTGTAAATGAAAATGGAATATTATCTTTTTTCATAATTTCTACTTGTTTTTTTAATTTATTTTTTTTCCAAACATCATCACAATCGAGAAAGGCTATATATTTACCTGTAGCATTTTTTATACCTCTATTTCTACTCAATCCAGCACCAATATTTTTTTTATTCAAAATAACTTTGACATTTTTATGTCCTTTTATAATTTTATTGACTTGATTTAACTCATTTCTATTTGGATCATCATAAACAATTATTATTTCTATATGTTTGTAATTTTGTATTAAAATAGAATTAAATGTTTTTTTAAAAAATCTTATTTTCTTAAAAAAAGGTAAAATTACTGTAACTTTAGGCCATCTTTTTTTCATAAATTAATAATATTTTTTGATTTTTTTTCCAAAAAGATAATAAATTATACCTATTATCTTATTAAGATAATAATTACTTAAATATAAATTTTTTTTATTAAAGAATATTATTAAATTTAAAATTGAAAATATTGTAAACAAGAATAATTTTAAGAATGACACAATGAGGCCATTTATTTTTCCATAAAGGTGACAGTCCATATATGCTCCTGAATATCCATACCTTAAACTTCTCCTTTTAAACCATACTCCTAAAAATCGATTAGATTTTACGGTTTCATAAACAATTGCTTTATTATTCCATATAATTTTAAAACCTTTAAGATAAAGTTTTTTAAAAAAAAGTTGATCAGATCCACCAATATCATTTAAAAATATATCAAACTTTATTCTTAATTTTTTTACCATATCAAATTTAAATAATACATTGTTCGTTGCAGCCCAGGAAACTTTTGAAAAATTTGTATTGATATATCTATTCAGTATTTGATATTTTTTAGAAAAAGACCCATTCTTGTTATTTCTTAGAATTTGTGGGCCAGTTGAAATATCACAATGAAATATCTTAAAAGTTTTCAAATGTTCAATTAACCAGTTAGGTTTAAGAATACAATCATCATCAATAAAACCAGCGTAATCAATTTTTCCGTTTAAATTATAAGTATATCTCAAAAAATTATTACGAGCGTAGACAATACCTTTTTTATTTTCTACCCTATAAATAATACGAAATCTTTTATTATTTTTAATCTTATTCAAATAATTTTTTTTTTTCTTCAGAATAATTATTGTCTATTACGATGATGTTAACAAAAACGTTTTTAGGAATTGCAATTTTTTTTAAGCTCTTTATTGAATTTTTAAATTGCAAATCAAATCTAGATGAACATAAACCAATACATATTTTCATTTATTTATAAATCTTCATTAATATTTCCAAATTTTCCCTTTTATGTACCAATCTATAGTTTTTCTTATTCCTATTTCAATTGAAGTAAAATTTTTAAAATTAGTTACATTTTTTATTTTTTTATTATCACCATGAGTTTTAAGCACATCCGCTTTTTGGAATTTCTTTGTGACAATTTTTGGAAGTCTTTTTGAATATTTACTTATAAGATAAATTATTTTTGATAAATGGACGGGTTTGTTAGAACAAATATTAAAGATGTGATGTCCAATTAATTTTTTTTTTAGTAAGGAATTCATAATGAAGACTATGTCATCAATATATGTGAAATCTCTAGTATGATTCCCTTTATTAAAAAGACTAAATTCATTTTTTTTATAAATTGCACTCAAAAATTTCATTAAAAACATATCTGGTCTTCCCCACGGTCCATAAACTGTGAAAAACCTGAGTCCAATTAAATTTAAGTTAAATGTTTTTGAAACATCTGAAGCGATTTGTTCGTTAATTTGTTTTGATTTTGAATAGATATTTTTAGGGTAAAGTTTTAAATTTTCTTTAAGAGGATAAGATTTTAAATCTCCATATACAGAACTCGATGAAGCATAGAATATTTTTTTGGTTTTATTTTTGATACAATTTTGAATTATATTAGAAAATCCGATTATATTTGTATTAAAATACTTATATGGATTTATTAGAGAATATCTAACTCCAGCCTGAGCTCCTAAATGAAAAACACAGTCAAATTTTTTTTTTTTAAAAAAATTATCTATTTTATTTTGATCTGTAAAATCAACATTTGAAAATTTAAAATTCTTATTCTTTTTTAAAATACTTAGTCTTTTTTTTTTCAACTTAATCGAATAATAATCATCAAAATTATCAATTCCAAAAATTATATATTTTTTGTTCAATAAACTTTCGGCTAGACTAAATCCAATAAATCCTGCCACACCTGTAATCAACACTTTCATATTTTCTTTTTTGTAAAAAACTCAAAGATAATCTTTTTAAAATTTTTGATAAATCTTATTAAAAATATTAAATACACAAAAAGAAAATTTTGTCCATTATCTAACCTTATTTTTGTATTCTCTATAATAAAATCTAAATATCTTAGTTTTGATGAAATTCCACCTCGTCTAAAAACCCCAAAAATTTCATTTTCTTTAGTGGCAATTCCTTTAAATCTTTTTTTTACAATCATTCTGTAAAAAAGATCGTAATCAGATGAATATCTATATTTTAAATTATAAAATCCGAGACTATTTTGAGATTTTCTTCTTATAAAAAAACCAACAGAGTGGCTAGTGTAAAAACCAAAAGTCCATAAAATTTTTTCTGGATAAAAACCACTTAAAAGTTTGTGTTTAATGACACTTCCAAACAAAAAATCAATTTTCTTATTTTCACTAAAATATTTATTAACAATTTTTAATGTATGCTTGTAATAATAATCGTCAGAATTTAAAATTCCAATTATATCTCCAGTACATCTTTTTATTCCTTTATTCATGGCATCATAAATTCCTTTATCTTTTTTACTTTCGTAATAAGCAATTTTTTTTTTATTTTTTTTTTATGATATCGAAAGTTTTATCACTAGATTTTCCGTCTATTATTATGTGTTCATAGTTTTTATAGCTTTGGGAAGCTACGCTCGATAAATTTTTTTTTAAAAACTTTTCACTATTTTTTGTTACTGTTATTATAGAAATTTTAAGTTTTTTATTATGTTTTTTGAGCATTGGATAGTTTCATTATTATATCTAAATATTTAGAGCAGTTTTTAATAGGATTGAACCTGTTGAGAAATTTTTTTGCTAATTTAGATTTTTTCAAAAATTTTTTTTTATTATTATTAAATTCAACAATTTTTTTTGAAAGAGCTTGATAATCTCCAACTGTAAATAATTGGCCTAATTTACCAGATAATAAAATTTCACTCGGCCCTGTAGGACAATTTGATGAAATAATTGGAATATTCAAATTTTGAGCTTCAATTAAAACATTTGGTAGCCCTTCATACTTAGATGTAAGAATAAATAAATCTGCATTTTTAAGTAATGCCTCTGGATTATTAGAATACCCAAAAAAATTTACTTTGTTTTTTAAATCATATTCCCGAACATAATTCTTAAGTTGGTTTAATTTTTCGCCTCTACCTATTATCATTAATCTAGAATCAATTTTTTCTGAAACAATTCTAAATGCCTTGATTAAAGTTAAATGATCTTTTTGATCTGTTAATCTGCCAATGCTAATTATTTTTAAAGTTCTCTTTTTAAAAAAAACATTTTTTTGTTTTTTAATTATTTTATTTTCAAGCGAGTTATATATACAAATAGAATTAAGATTAAAAAAGGTTTTAATCTGTTTTTTAAAATTTATACTATTAACAACTATCACATCAGCATACTTAAAAAAAAATTTAAAGATATATTTTTTCCAAAAATTTTGGGCAAATTTTTCTGGTGATGTATTGGATCTAATAATAATTTTTTTTTTGAAAATTTTGGCTAGAATGATTGCTGTAATGTTTGCTTGAAAAGATAAAATAATAACATCTTTTTTTTTAAAATTTTTGAAAAATAAAATTATTGAAATAATATTTTTTATAAATCTTGAAGCATTATTAAAATTTTTCTCAGGTGTGAAAAAATTTATTTTTTTTGAAAATTTTTTTTTATGATTATTATTTGCAGTAATAATAGATACATTTATTTTTTTTGAAATATAATTACTTATTATAAATAAATTTTTCTCTACCCCTCCATATTCAATCGAAGGACAAAAAATTAATATATCTTTCATTGTTTTTTATATTATTTTCTTTATATATTTAGATATGCTTATTTACTATTGGTGTCCTTTTTTGACTAAAATTGCAACTATAAAATCAGTAATAAATTCAATATCCTCATTTCACAAATATAATTTTTTAAGAAAAAAAATTGATATTAAAATAATAAATTCTTGTGGTGAATGGGATGAAGAATTAATTGGGAATAATTTAGATTTCATTAGTCTAAATAAATTTAATTTTTATAATATTTTACCAAAAAAAGGACTTTTAAGCAGATTGTCTCTCTTGATAATTTCGGCCCTCAGTTTAATCCCGCTATTATATATTGTAAAAAAAAATAAACCAAATTTCCTTGTAATTCATCTTTTAACAGCATTGCCAATTTTTTTAAGCAACTTTTGGGGTAACAGAACAAAAATAATTCTGAGGATTTCTGGATTGCCTAAATTAAACTTTTTTAGAAAAATTTTGTGGAAATATCTTGGAAATAATATTTGTTTGGTAACTACTCCAACAACTTTAACAAGAGATTTTTTAATAAAGAATAATATTTTTGATGAAAAAAAAATTAAAATTCTAAGAGATCCCATAATTAATTGTAAAAAAATAAATTTATTAAAAAATGAAAAAATTAATGAAAATCTGATATCTCAAAATTATTATATTGCAGTCGGAAGGTTAACCAACCAAAAAAATTTCGATTTCTTAATAAATTCATTTTCTAAAATTAATAAAAACCTAAAAACTAAAAAACTTATTATTCTAGGAGACGGTGAACAAAAGGAGAGTTTAAAAAGACTTATAAAAATTAATAAGATGGAAAACTCAATTTATTTACTAGGGTATAAAAAAAATGCATATAAATACATCTATAATTCTCAAGCTCTAATATCTACTTCTAATTATGAAGATCCGGGATTTGTATTATTTGAAAGTATTTATTTAAATAAGATAGTAATTTCATCAATTTGTGACAACGGTCCTAGGGAACTTTACGAATTGGGAAAAACTGGTTTTTTTTTTAAGAAAAATGATTTCGAAGATTTTAAAGAAAATATTTTAAATTTTGAAAATAATAACAATTTTAATTTAAAATTAAATTCTAAAAAATTTTGTAAAAATTTTACAATATTTCGTCACAATTTGATGTTCAGCAGAATATTAGGTCAATTTTTTTAGTATCTTATTAAAGTTACCTAAAATTTTTGTATTTGAAAATCTTTTTAAATTTTTTGAACAAATAATTTCTTTAGCTAAATATTTTTTTTTATTCAAATAAAAGTCATCTAATATTTTTGCAAGACATTTATAATCTTTAATTGGAAAAAAAGTCCCCCCCTTACCATTTAACAATATCTCTTTTGATCCTGACTTAAAATTTGATGATATAATTGGCAATCTATAACTTGCTGCTTCAACATATACATTTGGAAAACCCTCAAATAAAGATGATCCAACATATAAATCGGCATAGGCATAAATTTTTTCTTTATCAAAGATATTTTGTATCAGTCTAACATTTGTTAAATTATGTTTTTCAATGTATCTTTTTAAGAAAAAATATTTTGATCCATAACCGAATAATTTTACTTGAAACTCTTCTCTATATCTACAAATTTTTAAAGCATTTAAAATTGTAATTTGATTTTTTTGATTTTCAAATCTTCCAACATTTATAAGATTAATTTTTTTATTTATTTTGTTTTTCTTTTTTTTTAAACCAAAAAAACATGGATTATATATTGATAAAACATTGGCATTTACAAATCTTTTTAAATCTTCTGCTGACTCTTTACTATTTGTGAGAATAAGATTTGCTTTTTTATAATTATTTTTAATTAATAGTTTTATTATTTTTTTTTTAAAAAAATCTTTTAATCCAAAATAATTTGAAAGTTCAGATAAATGGTTTCTCTCAAAAATTACTATTTTAAGATTCTGTATTTTTCTCAAAAAAATTAATGTTAAAATATTTGCAAAATATTGATTTGAAATAAAAATTTTTTTTTTATATCTTTTATCATTTTCTATCAGATTTATTATTTGTTTGAATGCAAACAAAGTTCTTTGAGAGGAAATCTTTTTAAATCTTATTTTTCGATTTATTTTTTTTATAATTTTGGCTTTATTCAAACTAAGAAAATCAATATCAAAATTTTTTTCATCTATACCATTTATCAATCTTGAAATCGAAAGATCGGCTCCTCCATAACCTGAGTAAGGATGAAAAAAATATATTTTAGTTTTATTTTTCAATTTAAATTTTTTTTTTAATCAAACGTAATAAATTTTTAAAAGATGATGTTCTGTCTTTTTTTTTGTGAATTGGATTTAAATCATTAAGTGTCTTTTTTTTAATAACGGCAAAACCTGATGATATAAAAGTAAATTCTAAATCAAAATTAAGGTAATTTTCTGAATAAATATTTACTATTTTTGTAAAAGTTTCTTTATTGTTTACTTCGCACCAAAAGTTATCACGATAACTATTTTTTAAGTATGGAACCCATGAAATATCATCAATAAAAAAATATCCATCTTTTTTCAAATGTTTATAGTAAGTAAAAATTATTTTTGAAACATGCTCAGCTTCGTGAAAACTATCTAAAAGAATAACATCTAAATCATTAGACAGCTCTTTTTTTATTTTTTTGTAGTCATCATCTCTTGAGTGTATGAACTTCCACTTATTAGAATTTATTAAATTACTATAATCATCTATATCAACAGATATCACTTCACCATTATTTTTTTCTGCTAAATCAACAAATAGCTTTGTTGAAACACCTTTTCTTACACCAAACTCAAGAATTTTAATATTGCTTATATTTTTAATTTTATTATATAAAAAAGTATCTAGTTTATAATTGTGATCATTCATAAAAATATTTAGAATAAATTAAAGTATATAAACATAATTATGAGTTTAAAAACAAAAAAAATTTTTATTTGTGGTCATAACGGCATGGTAGGTAATTCTTTGCTCAAGTACCTTAAAAATAAAAAATTTCAAAACATTTTAGTTAAAAAAAGAAAAGATCTAGATTTAACAAATTTTGAAAATTTGAATAAATTTATTAAAAGAAATAAACCAGATATAATTATTAATTGTGCCGGCCTAGTGGGAGGAATACTAGCGAACAGCTTAAATCCTCTTAACTTTTTAAGGGTAAATATTGATATTCAATTAAATATTTTGAAAGCATGTGAAAAAAATAATATAAAAATTTTTCTTAATCTTGGGAGTTCGTGTATTTATCCAAAATATGCAAATCAACCTATCAAAGAAGATGAATTATTAAATGGCAAATTAGAAAATACTAATGAGGGTTATGCCTTAGCTAAAATTATTGGTCTTAAAGCTTGTGAATATTTTAATAAGAAAAATAAAACAAGTTACCTTACTTTGATGCCTTGCAATTTATATGGACCAAATGATGAATTCGATAAAAATAGATCTCATTTTTTGCCAGCTTTAATAAGAAAATTTCATAATTCAAAGAAAAATAACAAAGTAGAAATATGGGGATCTGGTAATGCAAAAAGAGAACTTATGCACGTTGATGATTTGTCTGACGGGATATTTTTTTTTATAAATAAAATTTATTCAAAAGATAAAAAAATTTTAAAATTGATACAACAAAAACCCTATATTAATATTGGTACTGGCACAGATATGAAAATTAAAGATTATGCAAAAATTGTTAAAAATATAATTAATTCTAATGCTGGTATTTTTTACAACAAAAAATATCCTGATGGCACACCTAGAAAATTACTGGATGTAAGTAAAACTAGATCACTAGGTTGGAAATCAAAAATTGAGTTAAGAGATGGAATTAAAAATACATATTATTGGGCATTAAAAAATAAAGTAATTTAAATTGATATACAAAATCAAAAAAAATAAATTTTCAAATAAAAGATTTTTTTCTATTAAAAAACCTAAAATACCCAAAATTAAAGACCAAAAATTTAAAACTTACCTTACAATAAAAAAAAAATCATTAATCTCAGGTGGTCTCAGAAAAAAAAATTTATTTAAAACTTCGTATAAAAATTATCCATTAATTTCTGTTATTATTCCAAATTTGAATGGAAATTTTTTAAAAAAAACTATTGATAGTGTGCTTAAACAAAAATATCCAAATATAGAGATCATTGTAATAGATGGTGGCTCCGAAGCAAAAAATATATCTTGCCTTAAAACAACTTTTAAAAATGAAATAGATTATTGGATTAGTGAAAAAGATAAAGGTATCTATGATGGTTGGAATAAAGGACTTCAATTGTGCTTAGGGGAATATATTGGAATAATAAACTCAAATGATTATTATTATGAAAATGCATTTAATCATTTGATTAAATACATTAAGAGTTATCCAAATTATGATTTTATACTTGGTGCTGTAAAAAAACACAAAGTGTATGCAGGATACAGGCCTTTAGATATAAAGTTTAATTTTAATATCTACCCTTCAACTGTAATTGGTTTTTTTATAAAACTGAACTCCCAAAAAAAATTAGGTATTTACGATATCCAATATAGATGTTCAGCAGATTATGATTTGTTTTATAGAATGATAGTCAAACAAAAAATGTTAGGAATTCCAACTAAAGCCAATGAAGTTTTTGGGAAATTCGAACTAGGGGGTTATTCAAGCACTTTATCATTTTTTGATCATTTGAATGAAGAAATTAAGATTCGATATAACAATGGACAAAATATTTTGCTTCTTTTATATATTTATCTTGGTAGGATTTTAATGAAATTATTGCTTCAATTAATAAAGAAAAAATAATTATTTTTTCTTTAAAATAACAAAAAATGAAATTGTATAATTTTTGTTTAAATTTCCTGAAAAAATTTTTGCTAGATTATCAATAAGTATAGAAAATATCACAAAAATTATATTTAGAGGATAAAATTTTTTTAATAAACCATGCAACATACAATATGAAGCTAAGAAGGGTCCCGTTCCAAGAGTACTTTGATAGTGAATTTTCAGTCCATGTTTTTTTGATAAATTCTGAAAATAATCTAAAGTGTACCTATTATAATCTTTTGGGGCTGCATGATATTGATATAAAAACGGTGTTGAAATGTAGATTTTACCTTTTTTGTTTAAAATTTTTTTCAATTCATTTATAGCATTATCAACATCATAAACATGTTCAAGAACATTAAAAATCAAAATATTCTCAAATTTTTTTTTTATAGAATTTTTTTTCTCTAAATCTAATTTGAAATAGTTCTTACTTTTGAAATTGTAAGTATCACCAAAAAATACTTGGAGATTATTTTTTTTCTTGAAAAAATTAAAAAAACTTTTTTTATTTAAATTATTATTTCCAATTTCTAAAGACCTATTTTCTAAAAAAAACTTCTCACATTCTATTTCTTGTAAGGATCTACAAATACTTTTTCTTTTTAAAATTTTGTTAATTAATTTAATCATTAAAAAAGTTCATCTTGTAATAGTTTTAAAGTCATGTCTTTAAATTTTATTTCTGGTTTCCAATTTAATACTTTTTTAATTTTTTTATTATTTGCTACTGTTTTTTTAATCTCATTAGGCCTTACAAATTTATTAGATATTTTGATTCTTGAAAGAGGTATATTTTTCTTTTTGAATATTATCTTTATAAAATCATATAATGAATGCGCTTTTCCAGTTCCTACAACAAAATCTCCACTAATTTTATTGGAGTTAATTTTATAAATAGCTTCTACATACTCATTAGCCCAACCCCAATCTCTAACAACTTTTATATTTCCCAAATAAAGATTCTCTTTTTTATTTGATTTTTTGTAATTTTTAACGAAATTAACTATTTTTTTGGTAACAAAATTTTTATTTCTTAAAATTGATTCGTGATTAAACAGTATTCCATTAGATACTTTTATTTTATAATTTTCTCTATAATATTTTGAAAGCCAAAAACTTAAGGCTTTAGATCTACCATATGGACTGACTGGGTTAAAATCTGTTTTTTCATTACATAAATTATATTTTTGATTACCAAAACATTCAGATGATACTGAATTATAGATATGAGTTTTTTTTTTTTGGTTTCTAATAGACTCTAATATATAAAATAATCCTGAATTATTACTTAGATAAGTGTCTATTGGATCTTCAAATGAATAACTTACTGATGATTGTCCTGCTAAATAATATATTTCTTCTGGATTAAGTTTTTTTATAATTTGATCTATTATTTTTTGACTTAATTTTTTAACTTCAAGTAATTTAATTTTTTTTGTAACTTGCAATTTATCTAAACTTTTTAAATTTTTTCTATTTTTTGACCTTGTTATTCCAAACACTTGGTATTTTTTTTTAAGTAAGAGGTTAGATAAATAGCTTCCATCCTGACCGGTGATTCCAAAAATAATCGCTTTTTTTCTTTTCATTTTAGTTAAACTTTAAATAAATTTTTTATATGCATACTTTGTTGTATCAGCACATTTATTCCAAGAAAATAGTTCAATTCTTTTGTTGCCATTATTAACTAATTCTTTTCTTTTAGATTCTGAATAAACCACATTTTGAACAGCATCTAATAAATTTCTTGGTTCTTTTAAATCAAAAAATTCTGCTGCATCACCAGCCACCTCTCTAAACACTGGTATATTACTACATATAACTGGGCATTTAGCTTTCATGGCTTCGACAATTGGTAATCCAAAACCTTCATGAGCAGATGGAAATACTAATGCACTAGCTCTATTGTAAAGATGATAAAGTTGGTCATCATCTCCTTGAATATTCTTAATTTTTTTAAAAGAAATTTTTAATTCATTTATTAGTCGAATCTCCTCTTTTTCAAAGTTTCCTCCGCCATAAAAAATTATTTCGAAATCATTTAAAATTTTTTTTGATAATGAAATACTTTTTAAAAAAAAATCAAAATTTTTATATTGTTTTCGTGATCCGACAAAAAGTAAAAAGGGAACATAATTTTCTTGATTTTTTGAGTTAATCCTCACATGATCACAACCCAAGTGTGATACTGTAATTTTTTCAGGGTTTATTGAGTACAAGTTAATAAGGTCTTCTTTAGTGCTATTTGATATACACATTATGTGATCAGCATTATTTAGAGAATCTTTTTTTGGTCTAAAGTTATTGTCTTTATTGTAAATTTCATGATAAAGATCATAAACTGTAATAAATTTTGGGCATTTAATTCTTGAATTAGTAATTTCATAATATGTTTGATGATAAATATGGGGCTTTAGTTCATCATAATACTTATTAGATCCATAATAATTTATCAATTTAATTAACTTACCAGTGAAAGGTATTTTTTTTTCAAAAAAAAAACCCTTTTTTAAATTTGATGAAGTATTATTCAAATATAAATTTTTATATATCGGACAAACTATTAATGGTTTTATTTCTTTATCTTTTGAAAACGACTGCACCAAATTAACAAAATATCTTGAAATACCTCCATATTTTTGTTTTTCAAAAATACTGTGATTAAACATAATTTTCATAATAAATAAAAGTAACAATAATTAATTTTCAACATCTTTAAGATTATTATATTCAGAAATTTTTTTGGTCTTATTTATTTCGATATCAAAAACTTCTAGATCTTTAACTAGATCTAATTGGTCTTTTCTTTTTAAAAAACTCAATTTTTTTTCTTGATTTCTTGATTCTGTAAATTTTGATAAAAATATTTTTTTGTTATTTATTTTTTTATTTAAATTTTCATAAAATATTTCATTAACAAAAAAAGCATTACATCCATTTTTATTAGTTCCAATAAAAAAATATTTTTTTTCTTCACAAAGATTTATTAATGCTTGTATAGAGCAACCAAAATATAAATTTGTGTGTGATTTTTTTGATCTATCAAAATTTTCATCATATGGTACTGTAATTTTATGTTTATCGCCAAATAAGCTATTATATTCAGCTACAATGATTGATGGATTCAATTCTTTTAAATCTAGTTCTTTAAGTATCCAGTAGTCATTACCATCAATATCAATACTTAATAATCCTATATTATTTGGGGGGTTAAAACCTCTTATTAAATCGTTTATATTTTTTTTAGTTATAAATTCGTTTTTAATATTAATGTCATATCTCCATCTTTTTTTCCAATTAACAATTTTATCATAATCATTTTTATTGCCCTCTATTAAAGATCCAGACCAATTGTTATTTTGTAATAGATACCTAGTATTAGATTCTTTGTAATCACCAGTGCCAAATTCAATGAAATAATCATTTATTTGAATTTTTTGAGAAACTAACCAATCAATAATTCCATCTTCACCCCATTGTGAAAAAACAGAATATTCAACATCAGATAAATTTTCTAAATTCTTTTTGTTTTTATTTTTTTCGCTTAATATCTTGGATTGAATAATTAATTTTTTTTCATTTGTTTCATGAAATCTTTCTTTAAAATTTGAAATTGTTTTTTTAAAAAGTTCTATCATCTATTAAATTAATCTATTTTTTTCATCGTTTTTTTAAGAATTTTACAAATTTTTTTTATTTCTGAAATGTTTAATTCTGGATATAAAGGTAGTGAAAAAATTCCTTTGGCTTTTTTTGAAGAAATGATCAATTTTTTTTTGTTAAATTTATACATATTATAACCTTTCATTTTATCTATTGGATAAGGGTAGATAACCCGTGTTTCTATTTTATCTTTTTTTAATTGTTTGAGAATTTTATTTTTTTTTGGGTGGTATATAGTGAATAAATGAAAAACATGCTTATTTGATTGATTTGGATATGGCAAAATTAGATTTGTTTCTCTCAACTCTTTGAAATAAATGTTTGCTAATTTTATTCTCTTTGAAACAAATTGATCTATATACTTTAACTTTATATTTAGAATCGTACTTTGTATTTCGTCAAGTCTTGAGTTGACGCCATTTTCATTAGAATAATATTTATTGAAAAAAGTATTTTTTTTATCTACCGTTTCAATTCCATAATATCTTAATCTTCTTATTTTGGTAAAGTTCTTATAATTTTTTGTAATAATAAAGCCACCATCACCATATGCTCCTAAAATTTTTGTTGGATAAAAAGAAAAACATCCAAAATCACCCATCGTACCAGTAAATTTATTTTTAAACATAGCTCCCTGTGACTGGGCGCAATCTTCAATAACTTTCAAACGGTATTTTTTTGCTATTTTATTTATTCTATCCATATCACATGACTGACCGTACAAATGTACAGGTATAATTGCTTTAGTTCTTTTTGTAATTTCTCTCTCAATTTTTGAGCAATCAATTAAGTAATCATTTCCAATATCAACTAATTTTGGGATAGCTCCAGAGTTAACTATTGCTGAAATTGTAGGAATTGCTGTATTTGCAGCTGTTATTACCTCATCACCTTTTCTAATATTAATAGCTTTAAGAGAAATTAGTAAAGCTTCTGTGCCACTTCCGACTGCAGCACCATATTTAGATTTATATTTAGATAAAAAATTTTTTTCAAACTTGATTAATTCATCCCCAAAAAAAATTACACCTTTTGAAAGAGTATTTTCAATTTTTTTTAAAATATTTTTTTTTAACTTTTTAAATTCTCTTTTATAACTCCAAAATTTAATCATTTTTTCACAAATTTTTTCAATTTTTTTATAGACATGCTTGAATTTTTTGGGATGCTTATTTTATCTTTTTTTGAAAGATTTTTACTTATTACTTTTTTATTAGTTTTTTTTGCAAAATTATAGATTGATTGAGTTTTGCCTCCAATGTTAATTATTCCTTTTTGATTTATCAATTTCATAATTATTTCAGCTGCTTCATCATGATAAATAAAACTTGATTGAATATTTGCAAAAGCTTGATTATGAATAAATGGTTTTTCACTTATTGCTAATCTTACTATAAGGGAATTTTTATACATCTTGACGGCACATTCTCCTCCTAGTTTTGACCAAGCATAATTATTAACTGGAAGAAGTGGGTCATTTTCATCATAGTTTCCTTTATCACCTTTATAAACATAATTTGTTGAAAAATAAATTACTTTAATATTTCTTAGAGAACATTCATTTACAATATTACAAGTTCCTATGATATTTTTTTTTATACTTTTAATAATATTCTTTTCATGTTCAATCATCGGCCTCGACAAACCCGCATTATGAATAACAATATTAGGTTTGTACTTTATTAGATTTTTTTTTATACTTTTTTCACTTGAAATATCTAACTCTCTTGAGCCCAAAAAAGTGATATTATATTTTTTTTTAAATTTATAAAAACTTTTTGCAAATCTACCATTACCACCAGTAAAAATTATCTTTTTTTTCAAATGTTTTTTCTATTTAAATTTTTTAATACTTTTAAGGTTTCGTTTATTTCAATATTTAGAGTGCCTTTAAATTTTATTCCTTTTGCTTTAATTAAATTATTTGAAACCTTATAGGAGGTTTGATTAATTATTTTTGAATTAATAAATTTAATTTTCAATTTTTCTTTTTTTTTAATCAAATTAAGAATATCTTTAACTCTAAAATTATTTGATAATATATTATAAACTTTACCATCAAAAATATTTTTATCTATTACGAATTTAATTGCTTTAGTAGCATCTTTAAGAGAAAGATAAGGTCTATATTGATCATAAGCATTTTTCCATACTGGGATTGGCAATTTTAAAGAGGCATTTAAGCAAAATTTATTTACAGCTGTATGAAACCTAATACCTTTAGAAAGACCGGCAATAGTACCAAGTCTCAGAGTAACAAATCTTTTACCTCTCAAACTTTGAATAAGTTTTTTTTCCTCAATAAGCTTAATTTCGGCATAAGGAGTTTGTGGTTTGAGATTGGTTTCTGACTCATTTACCAAACCTGTACTTTTTCCATAAACACTTGTACTTGAAAAATGTACTAACTTTGTTTTTTTATGAAGTTTTATATATTTGATGATATTATCAAAAATATCCAAATTATTTTTGTAAATTTTTTCTCTAATTCTTAAACTTCCCTCAGC
>MDTG01137077.1_pt1 | contig 21245 bp, 20 predicted proteins | sample 811421 | NCBI WGS metagenome assembly MDTG01 (sample SAMN05326645, study PRJNA326480) | marine metagenome | isolation source: seawater | place: Pacific Ocean: South East | collected 2011 | reverse complement strand
TGTTGGGGGTTCGAATCCCTCCCGTCCTGCCAGTTGATTTAAGTTTAACCCCACACCGGAGGGGTGGCTGAGTGGTTGAAAGCGGCGGTCTTGAAAACCGTTGAGCGTTTGCGCGTTCCGGGGGTTCGAATCCCTCCCCCTCCGCCAGTTACCTGAGGTGATTGGTCAGAAGTTTTGACAAATGCCATAATAACGTTGTTCAGTGTCATTGCCGACGGTCGGCAGCGATTGATACGGAATGGAGCGATAGCGCAGATATGCCTCTAGCTTGCCCGTATATTAGGAGATATTGCAGCCGTAAACGTCGAGCTTCATTACGCCGCCTCACCCATTACTCTTTGCTGTGCTCAACATAAATCGGCGACGACCAAGCTCGTTCCTCAACCTCGCTGAGGCATTCATCATCGCGCGCCGTGCGGTCGTCTCCATAACACATATTGACCTCGACACAATTACCTTCATCGTCATAAACGCAGCGTAAATTATCAGCATTGATTTTCTTGGAGGGCTCTTGAATTGCGCGCACATAGTAAGTCGCCATGCGATTGCTACCTGCAAATTCGGGATCGCTGAAACTGGCCTGACAGCCATTGCCCGAATCATTGCACGGAATGACTTTCCAAGGGTCTTCAATTAGCTTTTCAACCGCCTCGTCGGGCCGCACTTGCGGGCGAATTCGCACCACCTCAAAACGGGTTATTTTCATGCGCTCCTCGGACGGATTGAAACATTCATTGGCACATAGTTTTTGAATACGGTCTGCGCCCAAAGCAACCACAGTTTGCTTAGCACAGCCGGGCTTTTGCTTATGCGCACCGGCTGCTTTCACTTCAAATACCGGTGAGCCATTGCGTTTGGTCGTGCCGCCCATCGGCACACCGTCTTTGGTGTTGAACCAAAGCAAAATTCGCGGGCCGCTTGTGCCATAAGTTTCGCGGCGTTTAATGGCATCAAATATTTCTTCACGCGAGCGCCCCTCCGCATGCACGGCGGCCAGACCGCCGGTCGTCCAGAAACTGGCTTGGCGCTCCTGCTCCGTCGCGCCGAAACCGCGCTGCATAATCTCATCGCGCTCTAAAACCAGCGGCTTGCTGCTTTTGGCCTCCATCGGAAATACGCGCTTGCGCCACTCTTCCGTTAAATGCACCGCCTCTGTCGTTTTGGTACGGTCAACATTTTTGTAGCCGGTGCCGGGCCGCGCACGGTGATTGTCGCTTGACGCGATAAAGCCCCAATTCAGGCGCGTTGGCTTATCGGCATTGTCAAAGTTTCTAATGGCCAATGCGTATTGCACGCTATTGCCCGGGCGATAGCCGAAGCTAGGCAAGAAGCAATCACGGCACTGACCGGAATCGAGCCATTGCTCAATAGCCGTGCCGGGGACAGAGAGATGCGCTGCGACGCTGAACACGGCGGCAATGTCGCGAGTTTGTTTGGCGCGCGCATCGCATTCAGCCGCGCCCTCGCCATCAGTCAAGCAACGCTCTTTAATGATTTCACCGGCGCGCCAACACATGGGCAAATATTCAGGGGTCGGCGCGGGGCAATCCGCTGTCAACGCTTCGCTGTCAATATTCAGCGCGCCACGAAATGACCGATATTCTTCCGAATTGCCGTGGCCCGACATCACCTCCACCAGCTCCATTTTCTCAGGTCGGTTTTCGGCCTTCAAATGTTTGTCAAATGTTACCCCTACCGGCGTGTAAAAGCCCCATGTCGTGCCATGCGGGATAATGAGCGGATCGAGCGCCTGCGCTTCTAAACTGTCGACAAGCGCGCGCGGTGTCTCGGCAATCTCAAAGCATGAGGCAGGCAAATCGGCAATCGGTGTATCGGGGTCGCATAAATCAACCTCTGCCGCTTCTTGAAGGAAACGGCGAATGTCAAAATAGTTTTGTCGGTTCTTGAAATCGCCGAAAGCCAGCGGCAAAGGTATCAAATCTTTTCCATTGGTGCGCAGCGCATTGACCGCCACACCGCCCGATGCAATCGGTCGCTTAGCCAATTCAGCATCCTCAAGCCCCCTGAAGATGACGTTTTTGTGACCGAAATGATCTTCGGGAAGCTGCCCGACTTGCGTCCATTCAAAGCCGACAAAACTGACCATATCGGGATTGTCACCATTGCTGGACACAGCATTACAGGCGCGAATGCTTTGTTTGGTTTGCTCCCAACGTTTCGGGGTAGCTACTTCGGCATGGTCGGTAATCGACCAAAAATCGAGTGCTGAACAGTGGCGAGCATAATCGCACGCATCAGCCAGCGGGTGTGCACCCTCTCCGCCATAAACCGGCAGCGACCACAAAAAAGCATCGGTCGAGAAAGTGGTATGAACGTGCAAGTCACCGAACAGAATTTGCTTGTCCGGTGTTTCATACATACCGCGTGCAATGGCTGCCTGCTCGGCGGCCAAAGTTTTGATAAGAATTTCGTTGCGCTCTTTGCCTCGGATTTCTCCAATCCCGCGTGGCTGGCCGAACCAGTCATCATAAGCTGCGTAAACGTAAAAGCCGACCGTGCTGATAAAAAGCACCACAAGGCTGATGGCTAACTTTCTCTTCGACATTGTGCCGCCCCTCCCGAAACCACATCATCTTCGTTGATGCCCAAAATATCAATATGACCGCCGGATTTATGTGCTTCACTATTATTTTTATTTGGGCAGCAACCTAAATGTTGCCGACGCTTTCGACACCAAAACGCCTTCTTCATCAAACAAGCTGGCTTCACTATAGGCGACACTACGCCCCATGCGCAAAACTTTTCCCTTGGCAACATATTTGCCTGGCTTACCCGCTTTCAAATAGCTGGTTTTCAATTCCAGCGTTGCGTGACCGCGATATTTTTCCATGTCCAACAAGCTTCGGGTGGCGGCACCACAAGCCGTATCCAACATGGTAGCAAAAGCCCCGCCATGCAAAATGCCCTGCATATTGAGCCAGCTTTCGGTCATCTCAAACGATACTTCGCTTTCGCCGTTCTCTAGCTTGATGATTTCACGGCCAATCAGCTTACCGATTTCGGAATTGGTAATTTCCGGCGTGAACCCTTTAAGCGGCATTATTTGGCTCCGATAATTTTGTGCTCCGACAAGCGCTGCATATAGGCGATTAGATTTTTCAAATCAGCGTCAATTGGAATGCTGACTTTGGAAAGAAACAAGACCACAGGATAAAAAATGCAATCGACATAGCGCAGTTCATCGCCACAGATGAAATCTTGTCCCACCAACTGGCTGTCAAGCCAAGCAAACCCATCGTCCGTATTACGCTTCATCGGTTCGCCAATAGTTTCATCAATACGCATGCGCGAACGGAAAAAATCAGCGCCTTCGCTATTTCGGAAGCCGGCCATACCGGGGGCAAATATCAAATAATCGCATTGCCGCATGCGCATGCGCGTATGGGCGCGTTCAGCCGCATTATTTCCGGCCAGCACGGGATCGGGTTTTAACTCTTCCAAATATTCGGCAATTGCTGCCACTTCGGCAATCACCTGCCCATCTTCCAATTCAATGCAGGGCAATTGGCCGGCCGGATTGGTTTTGACATAATCATCGCCCCGATTTTCGCCGCCAATCAAATCGACGCTGATGGTCTCAACTTCAAACTGTTTGATGGCGATAATGTTTTCCAAAGCGCGAGGATTGGGCGCGTTCACCGCTGTGTAAAGCTTAATCATATTTCCCCCAATAAACCTTAAGACAGGCTGAGCATGTGAGCTTGTTCAAATGCTTTTAATTCGTCGAACCGGCCTTCGCGAATTTTGTTCGGCCATTCGGCATCGGTTAAGAGTGCGCGACCGACCCCGACCAAATCAAATTCTTCGCGCTCTAAGCGTTCAATCAAACCGTCAATCGGCGCGGCTTCCGAGCTTTCGCCGCCCATGCCGGCGACAAACTCGCCGGTCAAGCCGACAGAACCGACAGTAATGGCCGGCAGGCCCATCAGCTTTTTTGTCCAACCGGCAAAATTCAAGTCAGAGCCTTCAAATTCCGGCTCCCAAAAGCGCCGCGTTGAGCAATCAAAGCAGTCGATTCCGGCGTCAACCATAGGCTGCAAAAACGCCTTCAGTTTATCGGGGTCGGTCGCCATTTTATGTTCAAAGTCTTGTTGCTTCCATTGCGACAGGCGAATGATAAGTGGGAAGTCTTTGCCGACAGCGGCGCGCGCCTTTTCGATAATCTCAACTGCAAAGGCTGTCCGCTCTTCCAGCATGCCGCCATATTCATCATCACGGATATTTGTGCCTTCCCAGAAGAAAGTATCAATCAAATAACCATGCGCACCATGAAATTGGACCCCGTCAAAACCGGCTTCGCGCGCCGCGACCGTGCCTTTGGCAAAAGCATCGGCAATATCGGCGATGTCTTGTTTGGTCATCGCTTCACCGACTTCCCGGCCTGGATATTTAAGACCGGACGGCGATAAGGTGCTGGCTTCGGGATTAAGGCCGGTGCCGTCGCGGCGCATCGAACCGGTATGCCAAAGCTGCGGCATAATCAGACCACCTGCATCATGCACTTCATCGGCGACGCGCTTCCAACCGGCCAAAGCGTCCGAGGTATGAAAATCAGGGATGTTCGGATCCATACTGGCGGACGGATGGTCAATGGTTGTGCCCTCAGTAATAATCAAACCGACCCCACCCTCAGCACGGCGGCGATAATAAGCGGCGACATCATCGGTCGGATGACCACCGGGCGAATGGCTGCGCGTCATCGGTGCCATCACAATGCGATTGGGAATTTCCAGGCCGTTTAGCGTGAAAGGTGAAAACAAAGCAGGATATTGCGTCATCAAGGTGTCCTAATCATTAAATCCGGCAACAAATTTGCAGAGCGCTATCACAAAATCAAGTAATTGGTGCTATATTACATATTAACTGAACTCTCTTTTGGAGCGCGCCATGATTGAAAGAAAAGCAAAATACCAAATCGGCGACGTAGTAAAACATCGCTTTTTTGATTTTCGCGGCGTTATTTTTGACGTCGATCCGACTTTTGCCAATACCGAGGAGTGGTGGCAATCCATTCCAGCAGAAGTGCGGCCGCGGAAAGATCAGCCGTTTTACCATCTGCTTGCTGAAAATGAAGAAACCGAATATATCGCCTACGTTTCGGAACAAAACCTGCTGCGCGACACAAGCGCGGAGCCGGTTCGACATCCACAAGTCGATGAAATTTTCGCCAGCTTCGACGGCGCACGTTATGAAGTGCGGGTCGATAACACGCATTAGGATGCCGCTTTGCCATGATTAGACCGGTGCTGCGCTATTTCGGGCGACTCATCATTAAATATCTCAAAAAACCGGTACTCAATTATCGGTCCTATCAATTCATTCCGCTGGCTGAATTGGAAGCGTGCTTGCAGCCGGGCGATGTTTTGCTGGTCGAGGGCAACCAGCGGATTTCCTCGGCGATAAAATATCTTACCCAGTCAACATGGTCCCATGCGGCTTATTATATCGGTCGCGATGCCGGATTACGCGACAAGCACGGCCATCCCGCCGCTTTGGTTGAGGCCGATTTGACCGATGGTGTTATTGCCGCCTCGCTGACCAAATATCTCGGCTACAATACACGCATTTGTCGCCCTGCCCTGATTACTGAAGAAGACCGGACCATTGTCAGCGATTACATCATCAAGTCCATTGGGCAATCTTACGATGTAAAAAATGTCGTTGATTTGGCGCGCTATCTCTTGCCGCAACCGCCTGTGCCGGTGCGCTGGCGACGACGCATGATAGCGCTGGGCAGCGGTGAGCCGACGCAGGCCATTTGCTCAACCCTAATTGCGCGCGCCTTCCAATTCGTTCACTATCCGATTTTACCAGATGTCACGCGAGAAAATCAGCGCGAAATTATGCATATCCGTCACCACTCATTGTTTACGCCGCGCGATTTTGATGTCTCGCCCTATTTCAATATCATCAAGCCGACGATTGAAAAGCGCCCGGATTATAAGCAGTTTGATTGGCAGAACTGGCGCGAAACACGAGCCGATAAAGAGGTTGAAAAGCCCCATGCGTCGTGACCACAAGCCCTATTCCATGCGACTGGTTGTCAATTTTATCCGCCGCTTTTACACGCGCTGGCGCATTCGGCCGCAATTTGCTTCGGTCGGCCGCGGCCTCGAAATCATCGGCCCGCATCGACTGGAAATTTGGGGTGATGATATTCACCTCGGTGACAATGTGCATATTCAAACATCTCGTGGGCAAATGTCACGCCTATGCACCTGGCCGAATGAGACGGGACGTCGCGGGCGCATTGATATTGGCAGCCACACATTGCTGACTCCTGGCTTACAGATTATATCGGCTGACCATGTATCGATTGGCGATAATGTTATGATTGCTAGTCGTGTCTATATTTCCGACAGCGATTGGCACGAAATTTACGACCGCCTCGCCTCTCCGGGTCCGCGCGCGCCGGTGCATATTGGTGAAAATGTCTGGCTTGGCGAGGGCGTTAAGGTTTGTAAAGGTGTCACCATCGGCGCGAATAGTGTTATTGGTGCAGGGTCAGTGGTCACAAAAGATATTCCGACCGATGTTATTGCGGCGGGCAATCCTGCCAAGCCGCTCCGTACGCTTGAAGAAGGACGCCCCATAAGAAAGCGTGAAGCCATGTTTAAAGATATAAAAGAATACAATAAAACAATGCGTTATTTACACTACTTAAACCATAAAGGTAATGGCGTTTTTGGCTGGATTCGGCAAATCATACTGCCATCACGGAAAGGATAATTGATGCCCTTCGCGTCAATAATTTGCGCTTTCTTGCTTATAAGCCCTGCTGCCATGGCACAGGAACACGCGCTCGCCATGCATGGTACGCCTGAATTATCGCCTGATTTCACTACTTACAAATATGCCAGCCCCGATGCCCTGCAGGGGCGAACTTTGAAACAAGCGCAAATCGGAAGTTTCGACAGCCTCAATCCGTTTTCCATTCGCGGCAATGCAGCAAGAAACATTCGTGAGCGTGTGTTTGAAAGCCTGCTCGACCGCCATTATGATGAGCCGTTCACGCTTTATGGCTTGTTGGCCGAGACGGTGACCGCAGCGCCTGACCGTAGCAGCGTTACCTTTACCATTCGCCGACAAGCCAAATTTGCCGATGGCAAACCTGTTACCGCAGCCGATGTCGCCTTTACCTGGCAGTTGTTGCGTGACCTAGGTCGGCCCAATCATCGCTATTATTACGACCAAGTCGAAACCCTGGCGACACCGAACAATCGCACCGTTACTTTCACTTTCAAGCCTGCGCCGCCAGACCGCGAATTACCGCTGATCATCGGGCTGATGCCGATATTGCCCAAGCATATTTACGCTGAACGCGATATTCAGGCCGCTACGCTCGCCCTGCCGCTTGGTTCCGGCCCCTATGAAGTCGTTGAGGTGACACCGGGAGCGCAAGTGCGGTTTGAAAAACGCGCCGACTATTGGGCCGATGACCTACCGCATAATCGCGGGCGGCATAATTTTGAAGTGATTTTGGAAGATTATTACCGCGATGAAGCAACCGCCTTTGAAGCCTTCAAGGCGGGCGACCTTGATATTTGGTTTGAGAGCAATCCGCAACGCTGGACGACCGGCTTCAACTTCCCCGCTGCCAATGATGGCCGCATTGTGAAGGAAAACATCACGTTGGGCACGCCATCAGGCTTGCGCGCCTTTGTGATGAATACGCGCCGCTCGCTTTTGGCCAATCGCGCCTTGCGCCAAGCAATGGACCTGACCTTTGACTTTCAATGGATAAACAAAATTCTCTATGGCGATGTCTATCGCCGCACCCGCAGTTATTTCGGCAATACGGAACTGAGCGCCAGCGACCAACCGATGAGCGATGATGAGGTCGAACTTTTATCGCGCAGCCTTATTCCGCGCGCCGAATTGGAAACTGGTTATTTGCCGCCCGAAAGTGATGGCACAGGCCGCGATCGCACCAAACGCTTAGAAGCCATGCAATTACTGGAAAACGCAGGCTATCAAATGCGCGGTAAAAGCCTGTTTAGCCCAAGCGGCGAAAAGGTTGAATTGGAAATCTTGGTGCAGCGGCGCAGCGATGAACGCCTCGCCTTGTCATGGCGACGCATGTTGGCGGGTATAGGTATTGACTTGAAAGTGCGGCTTATCGACTCCAGCCAATATCAGAGGCGCTTGCAGAATTTCGATTTTGATTTGATTGCCTATAATTATTTCGCCTCGCTGTCGCCTGGCAATGAGCAAATTTATTATTGGGGCAGTAAAGCGGCCGACGCACCAGGCAGTCGCAATTATGCCGGCATAAAAGACCTCGCCATCGATACTGCCGCAACAGCGCTGACCCGCGCTGAGTCAAAAGAAGATTTTATCACCGCGGCGCGCGCGCTCGACCGTGCATTGATGGGCGGCCGCTATTTCATTCCGCTTTACCACAACCCTGTGCAATGGGTCGCGCGCTGGCATTATGTCGAGCATCCAAGCCGTCACTCCGCCTATGGCGCACGACTCGATGCGTGGTGGATGAACCACGACAACTAAATGCTAAATCGCATCAGCTAATTTCAATCCTTCCAGCACATCGCCATCAAGACCCCAATCGGCAAATGCCGTCTCATTGTGCTGGCCGATTTTTGGCGGCGGGCCTTGAATTTCACTCGGCGTGCCACTGAAACGCGGCGCGACATTGGGCTGCTTAATGCCAAAAGCCTCGGTGATGGTATCGCGCTCGCGATTATGCGGGTGGTCAAATGCTTCATCCATATCGAGCACCGGCGCATAGCAAATGTCCGTTCCGAGCATAATCTCATCCCACTCATCACGGGTTTTGGTTTTGAAGGCTTCAGCCACTTTGGCTTTCAAATCAGGCCAAGCCGCTTTGTCCATTTGCGCGTCAAAGGCATTGTCGTCAAAGCCCGCTTTCTCGCGCAGCAAAGCGTAAAATTGCGGTTCAATGGAACCGATAGAAACGAATTTGCCGTCTTTAGTTTCGTAAGTGTCATAAAAATGTGCTGCGCCGTCGAGCATATTGGCAAAGGGTTTGTTTTCCCAAATCCCCGCCGCTTTCATGCCGAAGAACATGCCCATTAGCGAGGTCGCACCATCGGTCATAGCGCAGTCAATCACCTGCCCTTTGCCCGATTTATTAGCCTCAACCAAAGCCGCGCAAATGCCCATAGCGAGGTAAAGCGCCCCGCCGCCAAAATCGCCGACCAGATTGAGAGGCGGTACCGGCTTGTCTTTGCCGATAGCGGCCAAAGCGCCGGTCAAGGCGATATAGTTAATGTCATGTCCCGCCGCTTGCGACAGTGTACCGAACTGCCCCCAGCCGGTCATCCGGCCATAGACGATTTTCGGGTTACGGGCCTGCACGACATCAGGCCCCACGCCGAGGCGTTCCATCACACCGGGACGGAAACCTTCTTGAATGACATCGGCCTGCTCGACCAATTTCAGCACCGCCTCAATGGCTTCGGGTTTTTTCAAATCCAGCGCAATCGATTTGCGGCCTCGGCTATTGGTGTCAGAGGGATAGCCTCCTGCCCCACCCTTGCGATCAATACGGATGATATCGGCACCCATATCTGACAACAGCATTGCGCAGAACGGCCCCGGGCCGATGCCTGCCATTTCAATTATTCTAACGCCGCTTAACGGACCTTTAGCCATAATAAACCCTCCCAAAACCTGCTGAGAGTTTAGCAGCACACGCTATGTGGGCAAGGCCGTTTATTTTTTGCCGCTGCGGACGACTTCAATATTCAAATCGCGAATTTTTTTCCGCAACGTGTTGCGGTTTAAGCCAAGCAGTTCCGCCGCTTTTATCTGATTGCCGCGCGTCGCTTCGAGACACAACTCAATCAATGGTGTTTCGACCTCGCGCATGACACGCTCATACAACCCGTTGGGCGGCAGCGAATTGCCGTGTCCTTTGAAATAATTGCCGAGATGAAAATGCAAGCTTTCGGTAAGATTATTTCCGGCTTGCTGGCCTTGTGGCGCGGCCATATCGGTGTCGCTCAATTCAAGTTGTACGGCTTCTGCGCCAATCACCTCATCAGCATGCAAAGCCGACAAGCGGCGCACCAAATTTTCCAATTCGCGCACATTGCCGGGCCAGCCATGTGCTTTCAATGCCTCAATGGCTTCGCGGTCAAAGCTTTTCACCGACAGACCTTCATCGGCACCGCGCGCCATAAAATGGCGCACCAGCTCTTCAATATCTTCCAGCCTTTCGCGCAAAGGGGGTAACCGCAGTGGCACGACATTGAGACGGAAATAGAGGTCTTCGCGGAACAGTCCTTGACGAATAAGCCGCCGCAAATCTTGGTGTGTCGCTGCAATCACTCGTACATTGGTTTTAATCGGCTGGCGACCGCCAATGGTGGTGTATTCCCCCTCTTGCAAAACACGCAGCAGGCGGGTTTGCGTTTCCATTGGCATATCACCGATTTCATCGAGGAATAAGGTGCCGCCTTCTGCTTGGGCAAAGCGCCCGTCCATGCGCTGATTGGCGCCGGTGAACGAGCCTTTTTCATGACCGAATAATTCGCTCTCAATCAGTTCTCGCGGAATGGCGGCCATATTCAACGCCACAAATTGGCCGCGCTTGCGGGTGCCGAAATCATGCAGCGCTTTCGCCACCAGCTCCTTACCGGTGCCGCTTTCGCCGGTAATTAATACTGACAAATCATTTTGCGTCATGCGTGCCACAGCACGATAGATTTCCTGCATGGCGGGTGACGCCCCGACCAATGGAAGACCGTCTTCATCTCCGGCTTCGGCTTGACGAGTAACGCCATCGCCGGGAGTATCAACAGCGCGTTGCACCAAAGCCGTCAATTCGCTCAGGTCAAACGGCTTGGGCAAATAATCAAACGCACCCTTTTCCGCCGCCGTAATGGCTGTGCCGAGCGTGTTTTTGGCGCTGATGACAATAATTGGCAAATCCGGGCGCAGCTTTTTGATGCGCGGAATGACATCGAAAGCGTTTTGGTCGGGCATCATGACATCCGTAATCACCACATCACCTTCGCCATTGCTGACCCACTGCCAAAGTGAAGCAGCCGTATCTCCGGCGCGCACATCAAATCCGGCGCGCCCCAAAGCCTGCGTCAAGACCGTGCGAATGGCGCGGTCATCATCGGCGACAAGCACTGTTCCCTTGCTCATTGCGTTCTTCTCCCTAATTCTCCGTCGCCGACATCATCAATCATCGGCAGGCGAACACAAAATTCCGTGTGGCCCGGTTCACTATTGCACTCAATTGTACCGCCGTGGTCGCCGATAATTTTGGCAACCAAAGCCAGCCCCAAACCGGTGCCGCTCGGTTTAGTGGTCACAAATGGGTCAAACAAATGCGCTTTGATGTCTTCCGGCACACCGCTGCCATTATCAATCACGCTAAACTCCATTGGCAGACTGACCGGCCGCGCGCGACCGGGCACAGAGAGGCGTACGCCGGGACGGAAGGAAGAGGTTAGTTTAATCTCGGCTTTTTTACCGCTTACGGCCTCAGAGGCATTTTTTACCAGATTAAGGAACACTTGCGTCAGCAAATCCTTATTGCCTTTCACCTGCGGCAGAGACGGGTCATAACTTTCGACAAAGCGGACATGTTTGCCAAATCCGCTGGTGGCCAGCAGGCGAACATTTTCCAGCACCGCATGAACATTAACCGGATTGTCTATATCGGCGGGGGTTTCGGTAAATTGTTCAAACTGATCGACTAACCCGGTGATGCGATCGGTCTCGCTGCAAATCAAGCGCGTCAATTCAACGCCATCGGGGCCGGCATCACCTTCCAATAATTGCGCTGCGCCTTTAATGCCGGAAAGCGGGTTTTTAATCTCATGCGCCAGCATCGCACTCATGGCCGAAACCGAGCGCGCTGCGCCTCGATGGGTCAATTGCCGATCAATATGATGCGCGATAGAGCGCGGCTGCACGACAATCAAGGCTTGTCGGTCACCTTCTTCAAGTTCGGTCGGCGTGACGTGCAGATCGACCATACGGCCATTATTGCCGCCGACAATTTGCGTTGGTGCGGCGAGGTCAATGCCGTATTCATTGAAACTCAAATTATTGTCAATGCAGCGTTCAACCAGACTGATGACAGGGCTGCCAAAGGGCAACACGTCGACAATATGTTGGCGACGCAACACATTGAGGCTGGAGCCGAAAAACTCTTGGGCGGAAAAATTGGCATAAGTTACATGACGGTTGCTGCCGATGGAAATCACGGGCTGCGGCAGGGTATCCAGCAATAATTTCTCATTGGGTGCAGACATTAGGCGGCCTCACTGTCAGAAATTTCGTAAAGGTTTTGCATGGCTTGCATAACATGGGCAGCATTTTCCATGCGGCAAATATCACCGCGATGCTCCTTGCCGCCTTTAACGCCGAACAAGCTTTCAATAAAACCGGCAATGTGCTTGCGCGCCACGCGCACGCCCAGTGCCTCGCCATAAAGCGCCAGACAATCACCATACCAATCGGCAAAAATGCGCCATTGCTGCGCCGCATTCGGCGCTTCGGGCCAAACACCCGAATTAAGAAAGGTTTCAATCTGACCAGGCAACCACGGACGACCGATAACCGCGCGCCCGACCATAACACCGGCGGCATTGGACGCCTCCAAAGCCGCTTTGGCAGTTTCGCCATCTATAATGTCGCCATTGACGACAACAGGAATATCCACCACCTCAACCGTGTTGCGAACAGAATGCCAATCGGCCGCACCCTTATAAAATTGGCAACGCGTACGGCCATGCACGGTAATCATCTGAACCCCCAAAGCTTCAGCGCGCTCAGCTATCAAAGGAGCATTTAGAATATTGTCATCCCACCCTAAACGCATTTTCAGCGTGACCGGCTTGCTGCTGCCCTCCAAGGTTGCCGCAATAATCGCTTCGGCGAGGCTTGCATCCCGCATCAATGCCGAGCCGGATAGGCCGCCGGTCACCTGTCGCGACGGACAACCCATATTAATATCCACTACGTCAGCACCGGCAGCGCAAGCCAGCCTCGCGCCCTCGCGCATCCAGTGCGGATCGCAACCTGCAAGTTGAAGAATAAAAGGCGATAACCCAAACCCCTCAGCGCGACGCACAACATCAGCGCGCGCTTTAACCAATTCTTCGCTGGCCACCATTTCAGAAACCACAGAAACGCGACTGGCTTTTGCTACTGCTTTGCGAAAGGCAAAATCGGTGACACCCGACATTGGTGCCAACAGTACGCGCCCTGACAGCGTTATATCCCCTAGCTGAATGGTCATTTTTTGGGCAAAAACCGAAATATTCACGATGTGCCTAAATTGGATGCATAATCACAGAAAGGCAAGCGAAATTCCAAAATTCTGTCGCCTTATTTCCCGTCTCAGGCTAGATTAGCCGCCATGAAAGAGCGTTTATCCACAGTTGCACTGATTGTTGCCGCCGGTCGCGGAAGCCGCGCCGGACGAGGAAAACCCAAACAATACCGCGGCATGCCAGATGGCAGCGGCGGCTCCGTACTGGCGCGAAGCATCGCCGCCTTTGCCGATAATGAGGCTATTTCCAGCGTCTGCGTCGCTATACATAAAGATGATGTAAATATTTATAAAAATTTGATAAATAATTGTAATAATAGAGAAAAAGTAAATTATGTTTTCGGTGGTGACGACCGCCAAACGTCCGTCTTAAACGGTTTACGAGCGCTGGCTGATGCACAAGCTCAGCATGTTTTCATTCATGATGCGGCACGCCCTTTTGTGTCTCAAAAACTGATTGAGCGTTGCCTCAACAATATCGCTAAAGCTGACGGCGTGATTCCGGCTTTGCCGGTTACGGATACGCTTAAAAAAGCCGAAAACGGTGTAATCTCTGAAACCGTGCCACGTGATGGGCTCTACCGCGCCCAAACACCGCAATTATTTCAGTTTACCAAGCTTCTGACTGCGCATGAAAACGCACCAAAGGGCATGACCGACGATGCAGCTGTCGCTGAACACGCAGGATTGCGGGTTTGTATGATTGACGGCGAGGTGGAAAACATCAAACTGACGACGGAAGAAGATTTTGCTATGACCTCAAACCTGCTCCCGCGCACCGGTTCCGGCTTTGACGTGCACCGCTTCGGTGACATTGGCAGCGCTGAAAGCGTTATGCTGTGCGGAGTGGCCGTGCCGCATGACCGCGAGATTATCGGCCACAGCGACGCTGATGTCGGTTTGCACGCGACTACCGACGCATTATTAGGGGCGCTGGCTGAGGGCGATATTGGCGATCATTTCCCGCCCTCCGATGCTGCGAATAAAGACCGCGCCTCGGCGGATTTTTTAAATCATGCACTCGCTCTTGCCAGTGCCAAACACGCACGGCTGACAAATATTGACCTGACATTTATTTGCGAAGTACCGAAAATAGGCCCGCATCGCGCCGCGATGCGCGAAAAGCTGAGCGAGCTGACCGGCCTGCCGCTTTCCGCAATATCGGTGAAAGCGACGACAACTGAAGGCTTAGGTTTTAGCGGACGCGGAGAAGGCATGGCAGCACAAGCGACCGTCACCATCCTACTCCCGGAGAGTGCATAATGGCCGGCTTGCACAAACTTCCGGAGCATTTAACGCCGCTTTCTCCGGCCACTTGGATAGCAACGTTTTTCGGCTCCGGCTTGCTGAAACCGGCCTCCGGCACATGGGGCTCACTGGCCTCGCTCGCCCCCGCCCTGCTCATCGCGCAAAATTTCGGCGCAGCCGGACTTATCAGCGCCGCCGCCCTTGGCTATGGCCTCGGCCACTGGGCCAGCACTATATGGATTGACGGCACGGAGGTTAAAGACCCGTCGCCTATCGTTATTGATGAGGTCGTCGGTCTCTGGCTGACTCTGACGCTTGCACCACTGACACCGCTCGGCATTGCACTTGCCTTTATCCTGTTTCGCCTGTTCGATATTGTGAAGCCCTGGCCGGTGCGTTGGGCCGATAAAAACATCGGTGGCGCGACAGGCATAATGCTTGATGATGTTTTGGCAGGCATATGGGCAGCGCTGGTTTTACTGGCCGCGCGCGAATTCGGCTTGATATAGGAGACATAGGCATGTTGTTCGACAAAGAATTGACCAATAAGGCAGAAAAACTGCTCAAACTGGCGGGCGGAAAACATATGCGCGTCGCCACGGCGGAAAGCTGCACGGGGGGTCTCATCTCGGCCCTGCTGACCGAAATCCCCGGTTCATCGGTCGTTATCGGGCGCAGTTTCGTGACCTATTCTAACCGCGCCAAACATGAAATTCTGCATGTGCCCGCCGAACTCTTGCGCGAGCATGGAGCGGTGTCGGAAGAAGTGGTGCGCGCAATGGCACAAAACACATTCGATATGACAACTGCGCATTTGACGGTGGCCATATCAGGTATTGCCGGCCCCGGCGGCGGTTCGGCAGAAAAACCGGCCGGACTGGTGCATATGGCGACGTGCCAAGAGGGTGATGTCATCCATAAAAAGCATAAATTTGGCGATATTGGCCGCACAGAAGTTCGTTTGGCGACAGTTGATGCGGCGATGGATATGCTGCTGGCGCGCTTCGATTAGCCGTAAAAATCGAGCGCGCGCGCTTCAAAAGCGACGACAAAGCGCTCAACCACGCGGTTCATTATCGGCTCAATAATGCGCCGCAAAAGCGGCACGGCAAACTCAAATTGCAATTCAAAATGCACATCGCAGCCGGTTTCCGTATCTTCAAACACCCATTGATTGAACAAATGCCGAAACGGCCCTTTGGCCTGACGCACGATGACGGTCAGCGGTGCGGCCCCCAACTCAATGCGACTGCTATAGGTTTCGCGCAGCATTTTATAGCCAATGGCCAAATCAGCCAGCATCTCGGTTTCGGAGCGCTCGCGTACGCGTGCCGCCGTGCAATAGGGTATGAATTCATCATAGCGATCAACATCGGTAATCAGGTCGAACATTTGCTGCGCCGAAAACGGAGATTGGCGCGTCAATTTAATCGACTGCATATCAGGCCCTTTGGCTCTTGGCAATGCGCGCCGCTTTCAATTTCTCAAAATCTTCATCGGCATGATGCGATGATCGCGTCAGTGGCGTGGCCGATACCATGAGAAAGCCTTTGGCATTGGCTTGCGTGGTCAGCCCGGCAAATTCTTCCGGTGTCCAAAACTTATCAATGGGCGCGTGCTTGCGGGTCGGCTGCAAATATTGCCCGATGGTGATGAAGTCGATATCAGCTGAGCGCATGTCATCCATCACTTGCATGACTTCTTCGCGCGCTTCACCGAGGCCGACCATAATACCCGATTTGGTAAAAATTTCGGGGTCAAGCTGTTTGGCGCGCTGCAGCAGATTGAGCGAGTGGAAATAGCGCGCGCCCGGGCGGATTGAGAGATAAAGCCGTGGCACGGTTTCCAAATTATGATTGAAAACATCGGGCTTGGCGTTGACGACAATTTCGAGCGCGCCAGCTTTGCGCAAGAAGTCAGGGGTCAGAATTTCCACCGTTGTGCCGGGCGACATATCGCGAATGGCATTAATCGTGTCGGCGAAATGCTGCGCCCCGCCATCATCTAAATCATCTCGGTCAACGCTGGTAATCACAACATGGTGCAACCCCAGCTTGGCCACGGCTTCAGCAACATAACCCGGTTCAGAAGCATCGAGCGGCAGGGGCACGCCAGTGGCGACATTGCAAAAGGCGCAAGCGCGGGTGCAAGTTTCACCCATAATCATGAAAGTGGCGTGCTTCTGCTCCCAGCACTCCCCGATATTCGGGCACGCCGCCTCCTCGCATACGGTAACGAGATTGTTTTCCTTCACAATGGCGCGCGTTTCGGCATAAGCGGCGGAACCCGGCGCTTTGGCCCTTATCCAGCTTGGTTTGCGCAACATTGCACTGTCCGGCCTATTTTGCTTTTCAGGATGGCGCGGCTTGTCGGATTTGCCCGATAGGTTGTCAATCACGACGGTCATAAGATGTATATAAGCCTATTTATGCCGTGTTTATAGGGTTATTGTGTCGCTAATTCAGGCGCGGGTCGGTTTTAAAGACAATGGTTTCGTCGCGCCCGACAAGGCCAAGCACCAATCGCGCCCGTTCATCAAGAAAATCCAAATCGAGATTGTCATTGCCGAGCAGTTTGACTTGTTTTTGCAAGTCGGCATTGTAGCTTTTCAACGCCTTCAATTCTTGCTGCAAGCCGGCTTTTTCATTCTGCAAATCGCTCCAACCGCGCCAGCCGCGCTCTCCTTGAAGCGCCTGCATAGTCAATCCGGCGATTGCCAATAACAGCAAAAAGCTCGGCATCAACCGCCGCAAACGCAGCGGCTCTTGCCCGACAGTGCGGCTTGAAGGCCGTGATGTCACAAAACGAATCATGACTGACCGAATCACAATTTGATTCGCGTGGTCAAGCTAAAAGTAATTCGCGCATTGAATTTTTTAGGTTTTTTCGGTCATTTGCCTGGCGCATGGCCCTGTGTTAGCGTCGCGCCATGTATCACATGCGGAAATTATCTGTCGGTCTTCTCGTGCTGATACTGCAAATGGGCTTCGCCCACGCAGTTCAACACACGTTGCATGACTTCAATCCGACGGAGCTGCCCATTGAACATGATGACAGTGATTGTCTTCTCGTCGATATACCGCAAGCCAAGTCCGCTTTGCCGACGCTTGCGCCCGCATTCATCAATCCACCGCAACATGACTTTCCTCCCACCGCCACGCGTCATGTTAAGAAAACCCACTCAAGGGCCAGTCCACGCGGGCCACCCTTTTCTCTCTAGTTTCAAATTTCAATTGATTTATAGGGAGGTTCATATGAACCGCAAAATGCAAGTCGCCGCTCTGCTCGGCGCAACTATGCTCGGCACATCCGCTTGGGCACAAGAAACGAATGAAATTATCGTCTTGAGTTCACCATTTAAAAAAGCCGCTACGGAAGTCATTTCGACGACTGAAATCCTAATGGCTGAAGATTTGCAAGCGCAAATGGACGGACCGCTTGGCAGTGTATTGGACTCCTTGCCGGGTGTCAGCAGTGCTGGTTATGGTCCTGCTGTTGGCCAGCCGCTTATTCGCGGCGTTGGTGGATATCGCATAGATGTAATGCAAAACGGCATGACAATTGGGGATATTTCTTCGACCAGCGGTGACCACACCAATACCATGACATTGTTTGACACGGAACGTGTTGAAGTGCTGAAAGGACCAGCTGCGCTGCGCTATGGCGCTTATTCCGCTACCGGAGTGGTCAATGGCTTTAACCGCCATTTGAATGCCAGCACGGAAGAAGGAGCCGATGTTTTGCTCGGCTTTGGCGACAATGCTGACGAAACCCTAACAGGTTTTTTCGCCCGGCAAGACCAATTCAGCCTGTCGGCCTTTTCACAAGATGCCGACAACATCACTATTCCGACACATGCAAAAACTGTTGCTGAAGCAGGAGAGCATGCAGACGACCTGAAAGACGAGGAGCAAGAAGCCAAAAATACCAAAAGTGAAAACACAGGCTTCAGCGCTGCAGGTCATTTTGGTGATGATGAAACCCAACTTTCGGTGATGCTGAGCAGCCAAGAGATGGATTACCGTGTACCCCATGCGCATGATCATGCAGAGGGAGAGGAAGAGGAAGAGGAAGAGGAGCATGAGGATGAGCCAGGCGCTGATATCAGCCTTGAGCAGCAGACAATTCATGCCCGGCTGACGCATAACGGCCCGGTTGGCCCGTTTAATGGTTTTCGCGCTGACCTTTCGTCAACGACGTTTGAGCAGACAGAAACCGTTGAAGAAGAAGAAAATGGCGTTGACGTTTTAGTCAATACTAATTTCGACCAGGATACACTGCACCTTCGGAGTGAATTCACCGGCAGCTTTGCTGACTGGCAAACTCTGGCCGGGGTCGAGTTTCGCGAGAGCGAGCTTACGGCAGCCGTTATTCATGCTGAAGAAGAGGAAGAGGAAGAGGAAGAGGATCACGCACACGGCTTTTACCTGCCAAACACTGATCGCTCCAATCTTGGTCTGTTCGTTTTTGCCGAGCGCGAACGCAATAATTGGCTAACTGAACTGGCCATTCGGTTTGATAGCTTGGAGCAAGACTCTTTTCATGAAGATCCGACTGAAAATGCAAGTGTTTCGCATGATCTGACAAATATCTCTGCCGGTTTAGCGCGCAAGCTGGACGGCAATTTGTTAGTCGGTGGCTCTGTTTCCTCAACCGAGCGTGCGCCTTCGTTGGTAGAATTATTCGCCGAAGGCAAACACCACGCGGTAGGCCGAACGGAAATTGGAGACACTACGCTGGATAAGGAAACATCACTGTCCGCCGAGCTTTATGTCCGTAAGGGTTGGAATGACAGTCGCTTGAGCGTATCAATTTTCAATAATGACTATAGCGACTTTATTTATATGGATGAGCGCGCAGGCGCAGATCATACTTTCGACTACAAGCAGAAAGATGCCGAACTGAGCGGCTATGAGTTGGGCTATCAAACCAACTTAGCGCTCGGTGGCCGCGTGTTTGACTCCTCTCTTAGCTATAGCTCGATAAGTGGCGAATTGACTGACGGCAGCAACTTGCCGATGATCCCTGCAGATAAAATCGGGGTGGGCATCAGCACTTCAATTAATATGGTTAATCTAAAATTGGATGTTGAGCAGGTCTCGGAGCAAGACAATCTGGCAGAGGACGAGCGCAAAACCGACAGCTACACGAATGTTGATATTATAGCCAGCTATCAGCCACCTGCTTACGAGGGGTTGACACTGACTGCATCTATCCGAAATCTGACTGATGAGGAAATCCGGCATCACACCAGCCCGTTGAAGGAAAAATTGCCTGAGCCGGGACAAGATATCCGCCTGACCGCGCGGTATAAGTTTTAGAGCTACTTAGAACTTACGCGCTTCTAAGCAATTAAAAAAAAGGAAAAGGCCCCGTCTTGCGGCGGGGCCTTTTTATTTTTGCGTCACAAAGTGACCTTACTTAAGAATGGACTTTCCCGGATAAACAGCATTATTACCGAGAGACTCTTCAATTCGGATAAGCTGATTGTACTTGGCCAGGCGATCAGAACGCGCCAACGAACCGGTTTTAATCTGCCCGACATTCAGCCCCACCGCCAGATCGGCAATGGTCGCGTCTTCCGTTTCGCCGCTGCGGTGCGACATCACAGCGGTGTAGCCGGCCTTATGGGCCATATCGACGGCTTGCATGGTTTCGCTCAGAGTGCCGATTTGGTTGACCTTGACAAGGATTGAGTTAGCGACACCTTTTTCAATGCCGTCGGCTAAGCGCGCCGGATTGGTGACGAATAAATCATCACCGACCAGTTGTACTTTATCACCGACCTCATCTGTCAGCGCCTTCCAGCCTTCCCAGTCATTTTCATCCATGCCGTCTTCGATTGAGATAATCGGGAAGCGGCCACAAAAATCAGCCCAATAAGTCGCCATCTCACCGGCATCAAGTTTCTTGCCCTCACCCGCCAGATTGTAAACGCCCTTTTCGTAAAACTCGGTGGCCGCCGCATCGAGCGCAAGATGAATATCATCGCCCGGCTTGTAACCGGCTTTTTCAATCGCCTTCATCACATAGCCCAGTGCGTCATCGGTGGAAGCGAGATTGGGGGCAAAGCCGCCTTCATCGCCGACACCTGTGGCCAGCCCGTCGTCATTGAGCAGGCCTTTCAGCGTTTGGAACACTTCTGCGCCCATGCGCACCGCCTCTTTAATATTGCCGGCGACGACTGGCATAATCATGAATTCCTGCACATCAATCGGATTGTCGGCATGCGCGCCGCCATTGACGATATTCATCATCGGCACCGGCAAAGTCTTGGCATTGGCACCGCCAATATAACGCCAAAGCGGGATGTCTTGACTTTCAGCCGCCGCTTTCGCAACCGCCATAGAAACACCCAAAATAGCATTAGCCCCCAGGCGGGCTTTGTTTTCCGTGCCGTCCAATTCTCGCATGATGCGGTCGAGGTGCAATTGCTCGGTCGCGTCCATGCCGCACAGGGCTGAGAAAATCTCACCATTCACCGCATCAACGGCTTTTTGCACGCCTTTGCCGAGATAGCGTTTCTTGTCACCATCGCGCAGTTCAACCGCCTCATATTGACCGGTCGAAGCACCCGACGGCACGGCGGCGCGGCCAAAGCTGCCGTCTTCCAGCACCACATCGACCTCAACTGTCGGATTGCCGCGGCTATCAAGAATTTCACGTGCAATAATGTCAAGAATGGCAGTCATTTCGC
>MDTG01202200.1_pt1 | contig 21248 bp, 18 predicted proteins | sample 811421 | NCBI WGS metagenome assembly MDTG01 (sample SAMN05326645, study PRJNA326480) | marine metagenome | isolation source: seawater | place: Pacific Ocean: South East | collected 2011 | reverse complement strand
TTACGGGCGGTTTTACCGAATCCGCCAATCCGATGCCCATGCTTGGGTTGAGGCTGAAATTGAACCGGGCCAATGGCTGCGGCTCGACCCGACGCAATTTGTGCCGAGCGGTGCACGCAATTTTCAGCGCCGTCAGCTGGCCGCGTCGAATATTGAAAATCTGCCGGGGTGGCGCGGCGCCGTGGCACGGGGTTTGCAGCGGGTTGATGCATTTGTCGTGCGCTTGAATAGCGATATTGTTCTCTATGATGAGCAAGCGCGGCGGGAATTGTTGTCAGGCACGGTTTTGGGTCGGCTGCTTTCCTTTATCGGTTTTTGGCTATTTGCCAGTTTGGCTTTTATTGTGCCGCTTGTGTTGTGGCGCTGGTGGCTCAGGCGTGACGCTATGGTGCGGCTTGACCAGAAATTCGCTGCCCTGGCGCGCAAAGACGGGCTCGAGCGCGCAGCCTATGAGGGGCGCATGGATTTTGCCCGCCGTTGGGCCGAACAAACGCCGTTTTTGGAGGCGCCGGTGCGCCGCTTTGCCGATATTTTTTGCCGTCTGAGTTATGGCGCGCCCGTTGGACAGGAAGAACGCGCTTCCGCGCAAAGCGAGATGAAATCGCGCTTGCAGCTTATTCGTCAATTACGCCGCAATAGGGCGCTTGGTTAACAGGCGAAAACCAAATCAAGTCGATTGCGCCCATTATCGTGCCACCAACGCGCTTCGTCAGAGACTTCCATAATGAGATGCGTGCCCAAGCCTCCATCGCGAATATCGTCTAACTCGCGAGGTTTGACTTGCTCAAGGTCGATTAGGGGCGCTGTGTCGATAATGCTGATATGCAATTTTTGCGCGGTAATATAACCACCGATTTTAATACGGCCGCTCATATTTTCGGGAAAAGCATGACGAATAATATTTTGTGTCGCTTCATCAACGGCGAGGCACACATTCGTGGCAATATTGCGCGCCTGGGTGTCGGCCAATGTGTTCTCAATTTCACGCCGCAAACGCCGCAATTCCTGCACTTCATTGGTCACGGATATATTGAAAATCAATTCTTCTTCGTCCAATGTCGGTTCGACAATGGTCACTTGCGGATTGCCGCCGGCAGATTTGAGTGGCGCGCAGCCCAAGCCAAGAAGCGTCAAATCATCGGATAAGTGCCCGGCCTTTTGGCGCACCACCTCAACTGTATTGTTCACTTGATCCATAATTGAGAAGCCCATTTGCTCGGCCAGTATGGCGGCCAATTTGGTTGCCCCTAACATTGCACCATTAAGCTCGGCTTCAGTGATGCCATCGGAATAGCAGAAAAACCGCGCCGCTTCGAGGCTGTGGTGTTCGACGTCAATTTCATGCGGCGCAAAGTCAAGAATGCCCAATGGCTGCAGGCTGGCTTCGACGTAAGAAAACCGGCCCGTGCCATCGACCAGCAGCCCCGGCTCATGACCAGCATTGCAGCACTGCATGGCGCCGCTTTGCGGATCATATTGGCCGATAATGGCGGTCACGAACATGCCGTCAAAGGCGGTTTCCACCAATTCCCCATTAATGCGTGCCGCCAATTCATTAACGGGCGGCATAGTGCGACTGAGCGAGCGAAACAAGCTGTGGGTTTTGGCCATGACCAGCGCCGCATCCGTGCCTTTGCCTGAGACATCTGCCATGCAGAAAAAAATTTGCCCGTCGCGCGACACATAATCATAAAGATCGCCTGAAACCCCTTTTTTCGGGATATTCACGCCGTGAATAAAGTCGAAATCGGGATTGGGAAACAGGCTTTCTTGCACGCGCGAGGCCATGCGTAAGTCGCGCTGGAAATTGTCAGCTTCGACCATGCGTTTGGTCATTTGAGAATTGGCTAAAGCCAAAGCGGCACTTTTTCCATAAACCGAAACAAGCGCGGCGTCATCGTCGCTAAAAAAAGCGCCGTCGAGGCGATTGATCAACTGAAGCGCACCAAACCTTTTCCCATTGCCCGATACCGGCACGCAAATCATCGATTTGGTGATAAATCCGGTCTTGGCGTCTACCGCGCCGGTAAAATCGCTGTCATCGGCTGTGTCGCGCACATAACGCATCTCGTCGCTTTGGGTCACGGCGCCCACAATACCTTGATCGGCCGGTATTTCGAGGCCGGTAATATCGGTCGGGCCGATGCAGGCGTCGCATCGCAAAACATCACCAGGGTCCTGCAGCATAAAGAAACTGGCTGCTTCTGCGCCAATTTCTTCTCGAATATAATCAAGACCTTCATAAAGGGTTTGTCCGATGTCAGAACTGGAGGCAAAGGCCGACATCATGCGGTAAACAATCTCGAGTTGTTTATTGGCCTCGGGCATAAGCTCAGCCGAAAGTGCCCGGCGTGAAGCCCCCTCCGCCGCCGCCTTCACTGTTTTTGTCAGACGCAAGCTGCTTGGTGCGCGGTGCTTCTGCCGGTTTTTCGGTATTGCTTGCCGGTTCAACTGATGGCTCGGCATCTTCGGGCACAGCGTCCGATGCGTCCGATGAGCCCAACTTTGCGGCCTCAGATGGCTCGATAGACTGGGTGTCGTTTACAGTTTGTCCATTATCAGTCGCATCAACCGTCATATCACTGTCGGCCGCGTCACCAGCAGCCATATCGCCACTGGCAAGGGCGGCAATTAAATCATCATCGTCAGAGGCGGCGGCAGGCAAATCTGCGGGCTCTGTCGGCCTGGCAACTTGCGATGCCAAGGCGCTATCAGCCTCACCGGTTTTGGAAAATACGTCAATATCAACCAGCTGAGCTGGCCCGGAAGTGGCCTTAATGGGGAGAATCTTGTCTAATTTGGCCAATTGCAATACGCGCATTGCTTCATCGCTAATATTGCTGACGGAGAAAACAATTTGCTTTTGTTTACTGCTTTGCATGGCAATAACCAATATTGAAACGCCTGAGCTGTCTAAATAGCTGATGTTTGAGGCATCGATTGTAAGCGAGGCGGCATCGTCTAATTGGCTAGAAAGCTGTTTTTTAATTGCCGGTGTGACCTCCAAATCAATATCGCCGGCAAGTATCAGCGTAATATTATCACCACGGTCGCGTTTAAATTGGAAAGCCATTATAGATTACCCCAAAAGAACCGAAAATATATTATGCTGTTTTTGATCGAGTAGCACCAAAAAACTTTGAAAACTGGTTGCAATCTGAAGTATTTTCACGTTTATTTATAACGTTGGGTTTCGCGCTTAGGCGCACTTGTAAATAGAGGAGAGTTCCCATGAACATTCGCGCAAAAAGCGAAAAAGGCTTTAGCCTTATCGAACTTCTGGTTGTTGTTGCGATTATTGGTATTTTGGCCGCCGTTGGTGTTGTTGGCTACCAAGGTTACATTGACAGCACGAAAAAAGCTGTGACGGAAAATAACAGTAAAGCCGTTCATCAGTGGCTGCTTAACGCTAAGACAATTCGGTCTGCGGGTATTGATGTTGACCCAAGCGAGTGCACAACAGCAAACCTTTCCCCCACGACCGACTCCGCTACAGCTGTAGCGCCAGGCGGTTGTTTTGCTGGGCTTGGCTCTGAAGGTCACCCCTTTGAAACATTTAAGAACCCCTATAATCAGTCGCGCTCAGGTGATACTACAATTTTAGTCACACCGAGCACTGCGGCAGTAGTAGATGGCACTACTCCCTGTGCTGATGTCCTTGCTGGAAGTGAGGACGGTGATGTGCTTATCCGAGTTAGCGGAACTGTTGCCCATATCGACGTGTATTACTGCGCAAAGATTGACGGCACTTCTGGTCTTCTAACCAAAATGTCAAACACTATTACCAACTTCTAAGTTGTGATGTATTGATTTTGAGGAGCGTCGTGTTCGCACGGCGCTCTTTTTTTGAAGCGAAATATGACGTTCTCTGTTTTCGTCAAAACACCCTTGTTTTGGAGCATTTTTTTGCTTTTTGGCGTGGTGTTTAACTATCATGCGCTTGATTTAGGCGAGACCTATGTTAGCCGCAACTTAAGCGCTTGGGCGGTGATATTTCTGAGCCTGATTATTTTGTGGTGGCGGCCTTTCAGGCTGGGTGAATTGGCGTGGTCTCCCCTATGGTTGGGAGGCCTTTTATTGCCGGCCATTGGCGGTTTATTGGTGCTTGTCGTCAATATTTGGGGCGATTTTGAGCATCTTTACGTCGGCCATTATTTTTTATCGGTTATTTTACTAACATTTGGCTTGTTTGTGCTTGGCTTGATCCAACATCAGGCGGATTTTCCCGGCCCAGACCTCATCGCCATCACTGTTTTTGTCGCTTTTTTGCCGCAATATGGAACTTATCTGGTCACTGAAAATCCCTTTTTTGTGAGCTTTTTACCGTTTTCCGAGATATCCCCGTCGCCGTCTTTTTACAAAGAATCGGCCGGTTTCGGACAGTATAATTTGCTTGGCTCATTTATTGCGACGATCCTTGTCTTGGCCGCTGCAGCTTTTGTGGTGCAACCGCTCAAACCGATGCGTCGCATAGTGTTGGCCGCAATTATCATTGCCATAACGGTCGACCTGCCTTTCGTTGTTAGTAAGACCGCTCTTTTGGGCGTTTTTCTAGGCATGGCGGGTCTTGCCGTCCACGTATTTTTACGTCGCCCCACGCGTGTGTCACGGCGTCATCTGGCCATTGTTTCTGCCCTGCTTCTCGTAACCTATTTTTCGGTTCTGACCTTTGCAAATTTCCTCAATATTGGTGACCAACTAGCGGCGCGCTCTTTTGAAGCCAATCAAAGTTCTTTTGCGACGCGTTTTACCATGTGGGTCATTGGCTTTTCGGGGTTCACGGAAAAACCGCTTTTTGGGCACGGGCTGGGCGCTTATTTATCCGTCTATATGGACCATTTTGGCCGTTACGGTCTAGCTGAGGGGTTGACTTACATCAATCTGGTCTCGATTCCGCATAATCTGTTTATCCATATTTTGAGCGAGACCGGTCTGTTTGGTTTGGTCGTCATTATGGGCCCCTTTATGTGGCTCGGATTGCGGCTTTTCAGTCAAAACGATAATCGCTGGTTTCTGGCTGCCTTATTGTTTCCGATTTTACTGCATAGCCAGTTTGAATATCCCTATATTGCTTCAGGCACGCATTATTGGGCGTTTGGTGTTTTGCTTGTGGTCGGTCACTTTAGTTGGCCCGAAGCATCCAAGGGCATGCGGCACAGTGTTTTGGCCGATCGGCGGCCGGCGCGCGCCGCCTATGGTGCCGTGAGCGCTTTTGCGCTCATCGGCATTTTTGTAACTGCCAGCCTTACCGTGGATGTTCATCGGTCAGCCCTCGCCTATATTCGCGCGGCTGGCTTGCCGCTCGCACAATTCATTGACGAGCGTGCCAATGCACCCGACCTGGAGCATCCGATTTTGGGCGAGAGAATGCGCGCGCTCACCAATTTGCAATTGATCAGAAAAATTTTTGCAGAACAACGCTTTGAGTTATTGCGTCCTGTTGCATTGCCTTATTTCGAAACGCATGTGCTGAAACGCTATCCGACATTGCCGGTTTGGAAAACCGCTTTTGAGGTTTATGGCGTGTTGGGCGAAGATGAAAAAATGGAGGCCACTATTGATAAAATGGCGCTTTATTTGCCCAAAGAGGCGGAAAAATTCAGGCTTGAATACGAAAACTATCGGCGCTTAAGGGTTAGTCGTCCTCAATAACGATAAGCCCCTGTTTTTCCAGCTCATCGACATATTTTTCCATTGTAATCATGCCGAATTGGGCACCGGTCTGCATGACTGTGGCGATTTGGGGGATCTTGTCTTCACGAATAAGGTTTTTAATCGCCGGCACGCATACCATGACTTCAAACGCGCCGATACGACCGCCGCTTTTGCGTTTCAATAATTGTTGTGTCATCACCAATTGCAAAGAAGAGGCAACCATGGAACGCGCTTGCGGCTGCTCCTCGGCGGGAAATGCATCAATAATACGGTTAATGGTTTCTGCCGCACCTGATGTGTGCAATGTGCCGAAAACCAAATGGCCGGTTTCAGCGGCCGTCAGAGCCAAGGAAATGGTCTCATAATCGCGCATCTCGCCGAGCAGCAAAATATCAGGGTCTTCGCGCAGCGCGCCTTTCAAGGCCGAAGCAAAACTGACCGTATCGCGGCCGACCTCGCGCTGCGAAATAATCGATTTTATTTCCGAATGAACAAATTCTACCGGGTCCTCAATGGTGATGATGTGTTCGGCGCGCTCGCGATTGATTTTATTGATCATGGAGGCCAGCGAGGTCGATTTACCCGAGCCGGTCGGACCGGTGACCAAAACCAGGCCTTTTTTCTCGCCCAAGACCGAATGAACTGCGGGCGGAAGGCCAAGCTGATCAATGTTCGGCACTTCAGTGACAATGGTCCGACAAATAAGCCCCCAACCATTCAGCGTGTGATAGCCATTGGCACGAAAGCGCGCCCCATTCACCGTAATGGCAAAGTCGACGTCTTTTTTCTCGTCAAATATGTCATACAACTCTTGTCCCAATTCATGGCGAAACACGCCCTCGAGCATGTCATGGGTTATCGGGCAATCTTGCATGATTTGAATCTCACCATTGACGCGAACGGCCAATGGGCTGCCGGAGCGCATATGAAAGTCAGATATGCGATATTCTTTCGGCAATTCGTCGAGATAGCGGTAAACCGGATTATCGATGGGGGCTGGTTTTTCGGATTCGGACATAGACAGCAAACACTCAATATTATGACGCTACACGACAATGCTTATTCTGTTTATACTGGGGCTTCCAAAATTTGGCCAGAGCCTAAGTGCCGACCGGCCACAACTGTTGCGGGTTTCCAATATGGGTGAAAGCTTTTCGGTTTTGATATTACTGGGCATTATCGGCGCCTGTCTTGGCAGTTTTGCCAATGTTGCTGCTTTGCGCACTCTGGCGGGAGAGGATTGGGTCAAGCAACCCTCAGCCTGTTTTCATTGTGGGAAAAGGCTTGGTTTTTTCGACAATCTTCCCATTTTCGGCTTTCTGCGTCACAGCGGCCGAAGCGGCTGCTGCGGGCAGGTTTTGCCGCGGCGCTATCTTTATGTCGAATTGGCTATGGCGGGGCTGTTTCTGCTTGCCTGGCAACAATTGGACAGCATGTTTTTTGCCGTGTTTATCCCCTTTATCCTACTGATGATGGTCATTTTCTTGACCGATATGGATTCTTTCATCATCCCCGATTGGGCCTCTTTGGGTGGGGGCGCTTTGGGTTTTGCATTGGCGTTGCTTGGCGCACCGGGCATGCCCTTATGGGCGGAGGCAGCGCTTGGCGGCATCGCCGGTTTTCTTCTGATTTACCTCATCAATGCGGCTTATAAATTGTGGCGCGGCCATGACGGCATGGGCTTTGGAGATGTCAAATTAATGGCTATGCTGGGCATTTGGTTGGGGCCGATTAGTCTGCTACCGATTCTCTTTGCGGCAAGTTTCAGCGGTGCTTTTGTCGGTATTATCGCCATTTTGGCGGCGCGTGGCAAAAATGCGGACACCGCCCCCGCGCAATTGCCTTTTGGCTGTTTTCTAACCCCTGCGGCGCTTTTATGGCTGTTCTTTGCGCCACAATTATTATCCCCAGCGCAATAATCCACCGATTTCGTATCACCTGTTACCGAAACGGCTTTATACTCTGACGAGTGAAAGAGATTCGTTTTTCAACGAGGGAAAACATGAACAGTTTGCGAACGGAAGATGATTATAAGCGCGCCATTAAGGAGTTGCTGCGGCAGGCTGAAACCAGCTTGGAAAGCGATTTGCAAGCGCGTGACGGTGACCAGAAAGCTGCCATGTCAGATCGCGATATACAGCACTTTATGCGTGGGCTTGATTTGGCCATCACCGAAGAAGCGACCATTGCGCTGCGCGCAGAGTTTTTGCGCTATTCCAGCGTGTTTGACACAAAGCGCTCTCAAGACACGATTAAGCTGGCCGTGGCACAAGTTGTCCGGCCACTGATTGAGGAATGGATCAATCGCTATATGGCGGATATTGCACGCGAGGTGATTACCGAGGCCATAGGCAAAATCACTGAAGTGCGCGCCACGGGAAATTTACGGCGACCGAAATAGGCTAGCCGACGGAGAACAGGTTTTGCGAAAAGTAAACGTACCTGAAAAATTTATACGCCTCGCCATTGTCGGCGCGCTATGCGTCAATGTTTATGGCTGCGGCGTGAGCACTGGTCGCGATTTAACGCTGGCCGGCGCGGTGCAGCGTTTTGATGACCGACGCGCGGCCGTGCGCGCCGAACAAGCCGTTCTCGAAGGTATTGATAAAAAGCGTGCGGCGCAGTTAAAACCTCTTCCGCCGCGCCGCGAGCTCTTACAGGTGCGGGTGCCGGCCTTAATTGAAGTCGACGATATTGCCGATGATGTGGTGGCCGCTTCGATTACCGATATGACGGGTATGGGGGTTGATTTGTCGGTCGGTTCGCGCGGCAATGGCCGGCTTTTGTCCGGCAAGCGCTCATTAGAAAGCCAGATCAAAGCGCTTGATAAGCGCAGCGAAACCATTCGGCGACAGCGGCGCTCGGTTTTGTCCAAATTCAATATGGAAAAATTATTGCTCGATCAGATGGATATGCGCCATTCCAAATCGCGTGACTTGACGTTACAGGGCTTTAAAATTGCTAATGAAAAAATGCTGCAGGGCTTTATTGCCGATTTGGAGCAGCAATATGCTGAGGCCGAGCCGACGACGATTATCGGTTTAACTGATAATAGCGAGTTGGGCGCATTGGCTTTATTTGGGCGTAATGAGCTGGCACGTAAAGATGAATATGTTTCTTTGGAAAAGAGTTTTCTGTTTGTCGGTAATGACGTCAATACTGGCGTATCGCTCGGCCGCATGGATGATTTATCCGATGAGGTCGGGTCGCGCACATTGAGTGTCAATCTGGCCGGATTGCGTTTGCCGACGGCCCTGAAATCTTTGGCGCGCTCCATCAATATGCAGGTCTATTTGTCGCCTGCCGTCAATGCAGCACCGCAAAAAGTAAGTTTGGATATTTCGCGCGCCGATGCGCTCGATATTTTTGATATCCTCATTGATAATTATGGTTTGGCTATGGCCTATGACCGTAAAATGGGCGTGGCGCGGTTTTATACGCGTGCCGAGTTCTCTGAACGGGTTGATGATGCGGTGGCGGCCGCCGAATTGCACAATCGGCGCGCGCGCAATTTACGTAAGATAAGTTCATTGGAAAATGATACGGCAGCGCTCAGGCAGATTTATCAAAATTATTTCCAGCATCCTGATGATGCCGGCCGCGTGCGCTCTTTGACCAATGATGCGATTATTGAGGACGATCATTCGCCGGCCGTCGCCAGTGCCATTGTCGCCTTTAAAGAGGCCGCTTTGCAAAATGAGCGTGACCTCGATGCGCTCGACCTCCAGCATGCGACGGACAGGCAGGAGCAAGCAACTAAGACGCAAACCGCGCAATTTGAATTGGATGATGTCGACAAAGCACTCGCCTTGCTGGCATCTGACCGCGCCGCTAAACAACAATTACTCGATGATGTTATCGTGCGCCTTGCAGCCGACGCCGCGTCCAAAACCGCAGCCGGCGTGTCGCCCGATACAGCTGGTAGTGTCGATGAGGCGCCGCGCGATATAGTGCCACGGGCGGATTTCGTTGATTTGCCCAATGCTGAAGAATTGCGCGGCCGTGTGGTGCGCGATGCTAATTTGAAAACCACGGAACCGATTTTCACCGAAAAATTCACCGTCTTTAATAGCGAGGGCGCAGCCAGTTGCGATGGTGGCAGCGGCGACCGTGTGACAGAGATTCAGACCGAATTGACCAGCTATTTCGAGCAGCTGTATCCGGAAGACATGATTGCGGCTGAAAAAGCGGCGGAAGAGCTCGCTGAAGCTGAGCGCGTCGACCGCGAAAACGCAGCGCGTGAGGCCGAAGAGCGCGCTGAAAAAGCAGCCGAAGAAGGCCTTCCTTTGTTTGACCCGCTTCAGGAAGCACTAGTCAGTTCCAACGTTACCGACATCGCTACGGATTTGGTGCCGTCGGCAGAACCCGCGGAAACGTTGGAAGGGCAAAATACGGCGGCGAACGATACTCAAACAGCAGCGGTACCAACCGCTAATGGTGAGGCACCAAGCGAAGTTGAAAATCCGGTGACGCCGATATTCCTTACCGATTCGTCTTTTCGCCGACCGACCGTAACGGCTGTCGGCGACACAGTCATCATTACTGGTTTTCGCCACGATATTGAGCTGGTATCTGAGTTGATGGAAAGCTTTGACAAGCCCGACAAGCAAGTGCTGGTCGAAGTATTTATGGTGAATGTGGCCAAGAACTGGCAACGGCAACTGCAAAGCAAGCTTGAAAACGCAGTGCGAACCGCAGCCAAAACCGACCCCGATATCGCCGATTTGCCCGCCTCAGTTACAAGTCAATTGCCTGGCTTGATCGAGGTTCGTGATGACAGCCTAATCGGTGTTAGCGGGGCACTCGATTTTGCTAATCGTGCCGCCGCGGGCAATACATTTACCTTGAATAACTTCCGCCTTGGATTGGCTTGGACTATCGACTTTATGGAAAGCAATAGTTTGGGACGCAAAGTTTCGAGTCCTACAATTTTAGCTTTGGATGGTTGTGAAGCGCAGATTGAAAAATCTGAAACGCGTTATTTGCCGATTACCGCGACCTCGGCGCCGGTCGTGACGCCGGGCGGTCAAACCATTCCGGGGGAAGAGACGACCACATATGAGCCTAGGGAGGCGACATTGAGCCTTACCGTGACACCAACGATAAATCCTCTTAATGATCATGTGCGGCTGAAGATCGCATTTAATGATGATTTCTTCCTAACCGCGGACCCTAATTCCGACAAAATCCAGAGTAAAATAAACACGGAATTTATTGCCGCTCCTGGTGATGTGATTGTGCTCGCTGGTCTGTATACTGAAGATAATTCCAAAAGCCGCAACGGCTTGCCAGGCATGACCGGTATACCGATTTTTGGTTCATTTCTCGGCACCAGCTCGGATGCCAAAAATTCGCAAGAAATGGTGATATTCTTGGCGCCCGAAGTCATCACCCCAAAAGCAGGGGAAATGCCCGTCAATTCCGCACGCTACTATGACATCAATTAGCCTGCATCGCGAAAGCGGCTTTTCTCTGGTCGAAGTTATGGTTGCCTTGACCGTCATAACGGCCGGCATTATCGGCACGATTTCCATGGTTAGTGCCAATCGCGCCATTATGGAGGCGAGCTGGGCACAAGCGCGCATGGGCCTTATTGCCGATGGGGTGATGAATGAATTGGCAGTGCAGTTTCAACGCAATGGTATCTTGCCAGTGACAGCAGATTATGATTTTGAGGCAGATCCTGATAATTTGGGCGTGGCGGTTTTGTTCACCGATAATGGCTATGTGCCAGCGGCTTCGACCTTAAACATCACGGCTGGTGTCAGCCCCATTAGCTATAGCGCCATGTTGACGCTGATAAGTCCAAGCGGGCGGCGAATGGTGCGGTCGCGAAATTTTTTCCAGAAGTTGAAGACACCCTAGCGCTGGTCAGTATCGGCGTAACCGATTTAGGGCGAGGTTGTTTCCTGAAACATCGTAAAGGCCGAAGGCAATACGTGTGCCTTTTTCATCAAAGCCGCAGCCGTAAAGGCGATATGTATTGCCGTTGCGTTTGACGAAGAAACGGCGCGCGCGGTCGCCACTGCTGGTTCTTTGTGATGCGTAAAAACTGGTCAGTGTTGTCTCATGTGGCCCCAGACATTTGCTGCGGTCGGCAATAAGGTCAACATCGTTGGCCGAACTCGCCGAAGCAGGCCAAGTTTCATCCAGCGCGAATTGCGCCGACAAAGTGACCCATGCCTCGCTAAGACTGGCTTCGGCATCGTCAAGCGCAATGCGCCGATCGCTTTGACGCGCTTCGCCCAAAGCGGTGATGTTGAGGCGCGTGCCAACCGAGCTAGCCAATAATGAAATGAGCACTATAAACCCGATAGCCAGATAAAGGGCAAAGCCCTCTTCGCTGTGTTTGTCTCGATGCTGCCTCATATGTCTCAATAGATTGTCATGGCAAACAGATTGAAACGCCGCCTTATGACACTTGTTGTCGTCTCACTTGTGCCAGGAACAATTTTCTCCAATTCCAAGCGCATATCGAGTGAATAATCGCTGCCGTCACTATCGGAAAAAGTCAAAGACCGAATAATCGGTTCACTGACATCGACCCAACCACTTTCATTGGGCGCCACTGTGCAACCGAAATTATCTTGAATTCGCTCCTGTAATCTCCGGTCGCGAAGCCGAAACTCTCTTTGCTGGCGACTTACGCCATCGAGATCATAACAAAACTTCACATGGCTGCTGCTGATGATTTCATAAGCCTTGTTTTGAGGTAAATACGGACTGGCCTGTTTATGTCCGGCTAGCGCGGCCCAAGGCTCGACTAAAGCAAATAATTGACGTCCGCCGACCAGCAATTCGGTTTGCGAATTCATCCGTTCGCTTTGCGCGTTGAGATTGTTCATCACGGCGATAAGGGCGGCGGAAATAATCCCGATAATCGCCAATGTCGTGGTCAGTTCAACCAGTGAAAATCCACTTTTCTTGGTCATCTTCAAAAGGCTCAGCTAGGCCGATTGGCTGGCAAATTCGCGCGCTTTCAGCGCATAAACCTCAGGCGCAATTAGCCCCGCTTCATAAAGTTCGCGCAGTGCCAACATATTGCGCTCAATCTCCGCCAGCCGCGCACATTCGGCAGCGCTGTCCATTGTGCGTGCATCGACCTTCGCCATATCAGCGGGTGCCGACACGGCTTCTTCTTTCTTTTCGCGGTGCAGCCAAGAGGCGCTGAAAAAACGTGGCTTGCGTGACGGTGGTGCCTCACCGACTTTCGGAATGGTGATGTCGTCGATATCGTCCAGCGCATCGTCATCAATATCAAATTGATGCGCCGTGGCTTGGTCGAGTTGATCGGGATTGAATTGTTCTGTCGTCGTTTCGTCAAGCTCGAAAACCACCGGCTCATCACCGCCCGATGGAGCGCCGCCGTCAATCATGGCGAGTTCAATATCGTCAGCTGCCATGGGCGATTTAACCGTATTGTCGGCGCTCGCAAGGGTCGTTGCCTTGACGCGCATGCGGCGCGCCATTGTGACTAAAACAATCAGCACAATAACCGCAATGGCGGCGCCGATGTAAAGCGTGCCGTCTTGCTCAAACATGCGAGCCAAAATGCGCATTGTGCGTTCCATGCGCTAAACTTTAGTCGAAAAATGCATGATTCTCACGCGAAAATTGGCCTTGGTTCATATTTCAACGCGCATAAAATCGCGCGTTACGAAACTGCTAGGCAGTATGGTTTTGGCCTGTTTTTCTATCTCAATTAACATGTCGTCCGTGCGGTCCGGCTCATGATGAAAAATGCCAAATTTTTTAACCTTGGCGGCGGCCGCGAGGCGCAGCCCTTCCTGCCAGGTCGAATGCCCCCAGCCGCAGCGTGTGGCAAATTCATTATCATCATAAGTGCAGTCATAAACCGCCAAATCGGCCTCATGCATAAAGGCAATCAGGTTCTGATTGGGTTCCGACGGCGTGTGTTCCGTATCGGTCGCATAGATGAAATTTTTGTCATCGGTGCTGGCTTTTAAAGCATGGGCGCCGCCCGGATGGGGGATTGGCAAGGCGGTGACGGTTATGTTGCCAAAGCTCAATGCGTCTTCCGCATTATGATGGATGAATTGCAAATCGGCTTCAAAATCCTCCAACCCCAACGGGAATATCGGGTCTTGCAAATAGCCGTTCAAGGCGTCATGCAGGCTGGCCGTCGGCGCTCCGAAACTATGCAATCGCACCGTCATGTGGGCATTGAAGAGCGGTTTGAAAAAGGGTAGTCCACAAATATGATCGGCATGAAAATGCGAAAAACAAATATCGATTTCACGGCGTCCATCGGCAATTATTTCAGCGCCCAAATTGACCAAGCCCGAGCCGCCGTCAAAAGCAAGCAGCGCGTCATCGGCGCCGATGCTGACGCAAGATGTATTGCCGCCGAAGATGCGGTGATTTGGTGTGTTCATCGGCAGTGAACCGCGCGTCCCCCAAAAAACTATTTGCATAAGCTGTCCAAAGCCTCCGCGATATCTGCTTACTTTTTCAGGGCAATAAAATGCCCATCCCAACCTGACCCGGGTGAATTATCTCGGTAAGCCTTTATACGATTTTCCAGCATTTCATAATAGTCAGCAAGTTCGGGATATGCACCAGCCATGTCGCGGGCTGACTTTTCGGCAACATCCCAATCTTGCGCACGATAGCTGGCCAAAAGTGCCTGTTGGGCCTTTTTGAGTGACTGATAAGCCTCATTTTGCGCCATTTTTTTATCGCCCAAAACGGCAAAAATACGTTCCGGCAAGGCTTTGCCTTTCAAAGCAATCAGATCCATTTCCAGAAAAGCAATCGGGGGTCGGCCAGCATTAATGGCGGTTTGCGCATCTTGATAAGTGGTTTCGCCGATTAAAATGGCTTGCGCATAATCTTTGGTTTGTCCTTCCAAACGTGCCGCGACATTCACCGTATCGCCCATAACAGAGTAATTAAAGCGCTGGTCTGAACCGACATTGCCGACCAATGTTGGGCCCGAATTAAGGCCGATACCTATGCGTATCTCCTGGTCAAAGCCACCCAAAAACGGGTCTTGCTTTAAAGTGTGATTGATCTCAGTCAATGCCTCCAGCATCGCTAAGCTGGCGCTGCACGCTTCATAACCATGCTGGGAAACCTCGGTCGGTGCATTCCAAAAAGCCATAATATTGTCACCGATATATTTATCGATGGTACCGCGGCGCTCTTGAATGACGCGCGACAGGCCGGTGAGGAAGATATTGATGATATGGGTCAGCTTTTCCGGTTCATCGGCAAATGTTTCTGAGATGCTGGTAAAGTCGCGAATGTCACAAAATAAAATCGTTAGGTCACGGGTCTCACCGCCCAGTTTCAGCTTGCTCGGGTCGCTGGCAATTTGATCAACCATATCGGGCGCCAAATAATATTGAAATGCATTACGCACTTCATATCGCTCGCGCGCCGTTTCGATAAAATGTAAAACGGCGGCGGCCAGGAAGGTCAGGAAAACCGAAAGCGCTGGAATTACCGGATCAATCAATAATAAATTATCGGTAAATTGTTGCAGTGACAGGGCGCTGGCGCCGACCAAGGCACAGGCAAAAAATACAAAGCTGGGCCCCAAGGAAAACCGATACACCATAAACACTAACACCATGCCGATCATCACAGTGGCCAATGCTTCGTATAGCTGCACCCAAATAGGCCGTTTCAAATAAGTGCCGGCAATCATTTGCTGCACGGTCTGAATATGCACTTCAACCCCGGGGGTGGCCGGGTTTATCGGCGTCGCACGAATATCTTTCAAACCCGCCGCACTGGTGCCGATAAAGGCAATTTTTCCGGCCAGGCGCGTCATGTCGAAATCGGTTTCAAGAATTTCATAGGCCGAGACGGTTTGAATATCTTTGCTGGCGGCGAAATAAAGCCGCATGCTGCCATCGGGCTCAATCGGGGTGACGATTTGCCCGACCTTCAAGCGTGACAAGCCAAAACCCGATGCGTAAGTCCCTTCGCCACGCACATCAGAGGCGCGTAAGACAATGGAACCGGCGCCTTGCGCGACCCGCAAGCTTTCAAGCGCGAGGCTGGGATAAATATTGTCACCAGCACGAAACAAAAGCGACGCGCGGCGGATAATGCCATCATCGTCAATGCGCGCATTAATGGCCCCAAGACCGACGGCGCTTTCGTCCAATATATTACGGTTTTGAATGGCAAATTCACTGTTTGGTAGCAGGCGCGTCGGGTCAAGGCCGCCCTCATCGTCATCATGGCTCTGCGCGCGCAGCGCAATACCGGCTTTGGGCGTTGGCCGACCTGTTGCTTCGTCACTGATCATGGTGGCCATAATCACCGGCGCATTTTTCATGGCGCGCGCAAAGGCATCATCAGGATTGATGATTTGTGCATTAATGGCGGCGTGCAGGCTTGGCCAGTCTTGTGCGCCGTCGGCAACACGCAAGCCCTCCCATATCGGTAAAATCTCGCTTGGTGCGGTGCGGTCGGCTTCGGTAAACAAAATATCAAAAGCAATCGCGGCACTGCCATAGCCGGCCATTTTCTCAACCATTGTTGCAAAAGTGCTGCGCGGCCATGGGAACTGACCCAATTCGGCCAGGCTGGCTTCGTCAATATCGATAAAGACCACGGGACTGTTTTCCTCACTGCGGGGGTGCCAGCGATTATATTGGTCAAACACCAAATTGCGGGTGAATTCGACCGGATAGGGCTGCCATAATTGCAGAAACACCGCTGTCAGCAGCACCGCCAAGGGCAAAAGGAATTTTTGCAAACGCAGAACAAGACGCTTCAGATATTGCAAGACGACCCCCAAATATGGTTTCATCTTAGCAAAGCGCGGCACAAATTTCACGCTTCTCAATGCCCAATCTTGTCGCTTAGTCTCTATTCCAAGGGTTTTTTCCGTCATTCGGGTCAATGCGACCCGGTGGCGGCTTCTTGCGTCCGCCAATACTTGGTACATGTAAAGTCTCATTATCGCGACTGAAAGCCCGGGTTAGCGGCTTTTGGAAAAATTTGACATGCGGGCGTTTAAAAAATGGGATCAACACCATGCCGGCGACCATAGAGTAAAGATGCACATCATAAGCGACATTGCCTTGCGGGTTTAGAAAGCCGCTCAATTGGCCGAACAGCCAAAAGGCAAAAATTAGTACGGCAGGAATATTGAAACTGCGAAAGAAGACGAAAAATCCGACCAAGGTTTTGATATTGGCGCGCGGCCACAGTAAAATATAAGCGCCAATCATCGCTGAGCAGACACCGCTTAATCCGACCAAGGGTGTGGTGCTGTCGGGATTGGAAATCCCGTGCCCGACCGTGCCAATCGTGCCGGTAATCAGCGCAAAAATGATAAATTTTGGGCCATGGCCGATGGCGTCTTCGACATTATCGGCCAGCAAATACATGACATAGAGATTGCCGAAAATATGCATTAATCCGCCATGGCTTATCATGGTGGTAACGAAGGTTATCAGCACGGGCAGGGGGCTGACCCCATATTCAAAGCTTGGATCATAATCGGCAAAAAGCCGGGCCGGAATAAAGCCATATTCCAAAATCGCTTCAGGCGGCTGGCTGATTTGATAGCCGAAATACCACAACACGCAGAGCGCCATAATGGCATAGGTCAAAACCGGCTTACGGAAGCTCGGATTTTCGTCATAAAGGGGTAAAAACCACATGGACTGACCGTATCGCGCCGCGCCAGGTGACGCAATTAATCAAGCGTAATTTTTGTGCCGCCGACCGAGACAAGCAGTAGCCTGTCCGGTGTCAATAACTGGGCAGCGCGCTGCACATCGGTAATGGTCACTTGATTGATATAGGCATTGCGGGTCTTGAAATAGCTGAGCGGCCAACCATTTAAACGTACGCCCAAAACTTGCGAGGCGATTTTCGAGTTTCGCGGTCTCAATTTGTGGCCCGTTTGACCCGGTTTCAAACGCCGCATCGCAAGCGGCAAGCCCGCAAGCCAGAAGCAAAATGATTATTTTGTTTTTAATTGCATGGCGCTTTCCGGGCGCCCGATTTATTCAGCCGCAGCTTCAGTTTGATCACCGACCAAAGTTTCAATCACCGGCGCCGTTTCGCTGGCTTTGCCTGTGCGCTCGCTTTCCAGCGTATTGCGCACACCATCACCATAAACGCCGCCTCGTGACGCCTTGTCCAATAGGCGCTGCTCGACATCGTCGGGCTGTTTTTCATTTTGTGGCGCAGGCAGAACAAGTAAACGTGCCAGTTCGGCACCTTGTTTGGCCACTGGCGCAGTTTGATTGTTTGACGGCGGCCGCAAGTTAAACTCGGGCGGCAAGATAAGCGGCGCGCGACGCACCACGTTAAATTCATCGGGTGGATTTTTATTATAGCCAAAGCCACAAGCGGCCAGCACGAGCACGCATAGGGAAATCAAACCCAAACGAAAGAAAATCTTACCTGTCATGGCCACTGGTATAACCGAAATCATTCGGCGCGAAAAGCATCATAAATAAGAATAATTACAGCGCTGGTAATCCATATATCGGCCATATTGAAGACATACCAATAATAGCCGGCCGCATGCAGAGAGATGAAGTCGACCACCGCGCCGTGCCACAGCCGGTCAATAAGATTGCCGAGCGCACCGCCACAAATCAACGCATAGGCAACAGACATGCGAAAATGTTCAGCGCCGCGCATCAGATGGGTGAAGAAAGCAATCGCAGCCATCGCAATGCCAATCAAAAAAATGCGCCCTGCCGTGCCACCCTCGGCAAACAGGCCATAGCTGATGCCGTAATTCCAAATCAGGGTGAAATCGAGAAACGGCAAAATATGGTGCGTCTCATGAGTGGCAAAACCGGCCCAAAAAACAATGGCGATTTTGCTCAACTGGTCGAGCGCGGCGAGGCCGAGCGCGAGCGCCAAAGCCTGCTTGAGGGGCAGGGGCTTACCGCGCATCATATTCGGCGACCGCTGCGGCGTCGCGCGGCGTCAAATCCGGATAGCCCTCAACCGAGCCGACTTCGGGCAATATTTTCCATGAGCGCTGGCATTTTTTGCCTTCGGCCATTTTCGGCACAACAGCGACACCCGCCACCTCTTCAAGTGTGAAGGCGTCTGACGGCGCAGCATTATCGGTCAGTTCAATTTGCGAGGTGATACAAATATCGGCCATGTTTTGCCCGTCCAGAGCACGCATCAATTCAACATCGCCAATATGCACCACCGGCGCAGCCTCTAGGCTGGAACCGATGCGCTTTTCACGCCGCTCGATTTCCAGCGCGCCGGTTACGACGCGACGCACTTTGCGGATATTGTCCCATTTGGCGGCCAGTGCATCATCTTGCCACGTCGCATCCATATCGACGAATTGCTGCAAATGCACGCTGTCATCGGAGACACCAAAGCGCGATTGCCAAACTTCTTCTGTGGTGAAACATAAAACCGGCGCGAACCAGCGGGTCAGGCAATGAAAAGCAATATCCATCACCGTGCGGCAGGCGCGCCGCTCAAGGCTCGACGCGGCATCGCAATAAAGCGTGTCTTTGCGAATGTCGAAATAAAAGGCCGATAAATCGACGGTCATGAAATTGAACAATGACTGATAGATTTTGCGGAAATCGAAATGCGCGTAATTATCGCGCACCACCGCGTCCAATTCGGCCAGACGGTGCAGCATATAGCGTTCCAATTCGGGCATGTCGGTATAAGCGACTTTTTCGCCATCCTCAAAATCGGCCAGATTGCCCAATAAAAAGCGGAAGCTATTGCGGATTTTGCGATAGGCATCAGTATTTGCTTTGATGATTTCCGGCCCAATGCGCTGGTCTTCCGAATAGTCGCATGACATGGTCCATAGGCGGATAATCTCTGCGCCCGATTGTTGAATGACTTTTAACGGGTCAACCGCATTGCCAAGCGATTTTGACATTTTTTTGCCCTGCTCGGTCACGGTCATGCCATGGGTGATGACGTTTTTATAAGGCGCTGCCCCACGCGTCGCGCAAGCTTCCAAAAGCGATGAGTGAAACCAGCCGCGATGCTGGTCAGAGCCTTCCAAATACACATCGGCGGGCCATGCCAAATTGTCGCGTGCTTCCATGACGAATGCATGGGTGACGCCGCTATCGAACCAAACATCAAGAATATCGCTGACTTGTTCGTAATCCTCGGCTTTATGGTCAGCGCCGAGAAAATCTTGCGGGTCGGTATCAAACCACGCATCGGCGCCGTTTTGTTTTACCGCGTCAACAATCCGCGCATTCACCGCATCATCGCGCAGCGGTTCACCGGTATTTTTGTTGACAAAAATCGTCAGCGGCACACCCCATGCCCTCTGGCGCGAGACTACCCAATCGGGGCGATTTTCAATCATCGAGAAAATCCGATTGCGGCCGCTTGGCGGATACCAATTGACCTTGTCGATTTCTTTCAGCGCCGTTTCGCGCAGCCCGTTTGTCTCCATAGAGATGAACCATTGCGGCGTGTTGCGGAAAATAAGCGGCGCTTTCGAGCGCCAGCTATGGGGATATTGATGCCGCAATTTGCCCTTGGCGAGCAGTCGTTCGGCCTCTACCAACGCACCGATAACCGCGCCATTGGCATCGCCGTCTTTACCCTTATCGTCAAGCACACGCTTACCAGCAAAAATCGGCACGCTGTCGAAATAAACCCCACCCTCATCGACGGTGAACGGCACTTCAATATTGTGTTGCATGCCCAATTCAAAGTCATCTTGGCCATGGCCTGGTGCGATATGCACCAACCCCGTGCCGGTCTCATCGGTGACGAAATCACCGGCCAGCACCGGCACTTCAAAATCATAGCCTTGGCCGTGGAGCGGGTGATGGCAGGTCAACTCGCCCGGATTGACATCGCTGACACGCTCGTAATCGTCAATTTGCGCCGCTTGCATAACTTGCGTGGCGAGATTGTCACATAAAACAAGCCGCTCTCCATTGGCCGCATAAAGGCCATAGGTCAGCGCTTTGGAATAAGCCATGGCGCGATTGCCGGGAATGGTCCATGGCGTTGTCGTCCAAATGACGGCAAAGGTCTTGTCCATGCCTTGCACGGGAAATTTGACGAATATGGTCGGAGAGATATGCTCTTCATATTCCACTTCCGCTTCGGCGAGGGCGGTTTTTTCAACCACTGACCACATGACCGGCTTGGAACCGCGATAGAGCGAGCCGTCCATGATGAATCTTTGAAACTCGGTAACAATTACCGCTTCAGCTTCATAGGCCATAGTGGTGTAGGGGTTTTTCCAATCGCCTAGCACACCGAGGCGCTGAAACTGCTTCGATTGCACGCCGACCCATTGTTCGGCAAAGGCGCGGCATTGGGCGCGGAACTCATTGGCCGGCACTTCATCCTTATCTTGGCCCTTATTGCGATATTGTTCTTCAATCTTCCATTCAATCGGCAGGCCGTGGCAATCCCAGCCCGGCACATAAACCGCATCGCGCCCCATCATTTGATGAGCGCGGACAATTACGTCTTTCAAAATTTTATTGAGCGCATGGCCGATATGAATATCGCCATTGGCATAGGGCGGGCCGTCATGCAGCACGAATTTCTCGCGGCCTTTGGCATCGGCCCGCAGCCGCTCATACAGGCCGATTTTCGCCCAATGGGCGAGAATA
>MDTG01344196.1_pt1 | contig 21251 bp, 5 predicted proteins | sample 811421 | NCBI WGS metagenome assembly MDTG01 (sample SAMN05326645, study PRJNA326480) | marine metagenome | isolation source: seawater | place: Pacific Ocean: South East | collected 2011 | reverse complement strand
CACATATTTAGTTCAATAGAGGATGGTTTATACCACGACTTTGAATTTATCTGGACAGCTGCTACTAACACATTATCAGTCATGTGGGATGGTGCTGAGATTATAAATCTGACGAAAGACATTGCCACAGATATTTTCAGTGGAAATTCTGATGTTTACTACGGTTTCACTGCTGGTACAGGTATGTTCTATAACAGTCAGATTGTATGGCTTGAGAGTACTTGTACCGGTGCAAACAGCTCATCTGTACCTGATGATGGGTATACTGATCCACTTGACGCTGACGGTTCGGGTGTTGTTGACTTTAAAGAGTTAGATGAATTTTTGATTGATATTAAAACTCATCCTATCGATATCCAAATTCCTGATAAGACAACTGGTTACTTATTCGTAGAAGTAAACTCTACAGACAGTGTTGCATTCCAGTGGCAGAAGTCAAATGATAGTATAAACTGGATAAATATAGAAGATGACACAACATACATAGATGGTGGTAATGATACTCTGATAATTAGTGGTGCTGACAGTGATACTCTATTCTTCATCGGAGTTGATACAATTATTGACTCTACCTACTATAGAGTTATTGTAGAAACTCCAACTAGTCCTTGTACTAACGCAATGCCTTCAAATGCTGCACTTGTAACTATAATAACTGATATTGATTTAGATAACGACGGTATTCCTAATACAGAAGAGGGTTATGGCGATCTTGACGGAGATGGAATTCCAAACTATTTAGATTTAGATTCTGATAATGACGGTATACCTGATGTTATTGAAGGTGGAGACGGCGACCTTGATACTAATGGCGATGGAATGATTGATGAAAATGATACTGGATTTAGTGACAATGATGAGGATGGTATGGCAGATTCCTCTGAGGACACTTCCCAGCCAGATACTGATGGCGATGGTAATCCTGATTATCTGGATATTGATTCTGACAATGATGGAATATTTGATGTACTTGAAGGTGGAGACGGTGATCTTGATACTAATGGCGACGGAATGATAGATAATAATGATACAGGATTCACAGATGAAGATGGTGATGGAATGGCAGATGCTTCTGAAGATACTACTCAACCTGATTATGATGGAGATGGAAATCCTGATTATCTGGATATTGACTCTGACAACGACGGAATATTTGATGTTGATGAAGGTGGAGATGGTGACCTAGATACTAATAATGACGGAGTTATAGATACCAATGACACAGGATATGCTGATGTTGATGGGGATGGTATGGATGATAAATCAGAGATAACAGATACTCCTGATACTGACGGAGATGGAAATCCTGATTATTTGGATATTGACTCAGACAATGACGGAATATTTGATGTAGTTGAAGGAGGAGATGGTGACCTAGATACTAATAATGATGGAGTAATTGATACTAATGACACAGGATATGCCGATGTTGATGGGGATGGTATGGATGACAACTCTGAGTTAACACCTGTAAAAGACTCTGACGGAGATGGAAATCCTGATTATTTGGATATTGACTCAGACAATGACGGAATATTTGATGTAGTTGAAGGTGGGGATGGTGACCTAGATACTAATAATGATGGAGTAATAGATACTAATGACACGGGATATGCTGATCTTGATGGTGATGGAATGGACGATACTGCGGAATCTACTTCTGAGACAGATACTGACAATGATGGTAATCCGAATTACCTAGACATTGACTCAGACAATGACGGAATATTTGATGTAGAAGAAGGTGGAGACGGTGACTTAGATACAAATGGTGACGGTGCAATAGATAATGCTGACACGGGATTCACTGATTTAGATGGTGATGGCATGGACGATGACTCAGAAAAAACAGATATTTTAGATTCCGATAACGATGGAAATCCAAATTACCTTGACTTAGATTCTGATAATGACGGAATTTATGATATTGAAGAAGGTGGTGATGGAAGTCTTGATACAAACCAGGATGGAGTAATTGATTCTAATGATACTGGTTTCGCTGACTCTGATAATGACGGAATGGATGACGCTTCAGAGCTAACTCCAGTCACTGAGACAGACAGCGATAATCTTCCTAATTATGTAGACATAGATTCAGATAATGACGGAATTCATGACGTTATCGAAGGTGGAGACGGTGAACTAGATACTAATGGTGACGGAATGATAGATAATAATGATACTGGATTTGCCGATGTCGATGGAGATGGTATGGATGATGCCTCTGAAATAACTGCAGTTACTGAAACTGACTCAGATCAATACCCTGACTATATTGATATAGACTCTGATAATGATGGAATATTCGATGTTGAAGAAGGTGGAGACGGAGACTTAGACACAAACAATGACGGTGTCATAAACTCTAATGATATAGGATATACAGATAACGACTCTGACGGAATGGATGATGATGCAGAGCTCACAACTCAGACAAATTCCGATAATGATCTATTACCTGATTATATTGATATTGACTCGGATAACGACGGTATTCATGATGCTACTGAATCTGGTAATGGAGCTCTTGATAATAATAATGATGGAGTTATTGATAGCAATGACTCTGGTTATGTTGATGCCGATGCCGATGGTATGGATGATAATTCGGAACTGATTACCACCTCAGATTTTGATGGAGATTTAATTCCTAATCATCTTGATTTAGATTCTGATAACGATGGAATATATGATGTAGAGGAAGGTGGTGACACTGAATCAGATACCAATTCTGATGGTGTTATTGACAGTTCAGATACAGGATTTGCTGATGCTGACGGAGACGGTATGGACGATGCCTCTGAGTTGACATCTGTAACAAATACTGATTTTAGAACATCTAACAATGATATATACCCAGACTTTATTGACATCGACTCTGATAACGATGGAATCCAAGATGTTATAGAAGGTGGAGATGGTGAACTAGATACTAACGGAGATGGAGTAATTGATAATTTAGATACAGGGTTTGAAGATGTTGATGGAGATGGTATGGCTGATTCATCAGAAGATACTCCAGTTCTTGATTCTGATGGAGATAGTATAAACGATTACCAAGACCTAGATTCTGATAATGATGGTATATTTGATGTAATAGAGGGTGGTGACGGAATAAACCTTGACGTAGATGAAGACGGTACTCTTGATTTTAATGATCTAGATACTAATAATGATGGAATGATTGACTCCTCAGATGACGGTTATCTAGATACAAATAATAATGGAATGAGTGACCAGTCAGAGGGAACAGGACAAATAAATTCTGATGCTATTGACACAGATGGAAATGGAGTAATTGACTCACTTGAAAATGATGGGGTTCCAAACTACCTAGATCTCGATAGTGACGATGATGGATGTAATGACGTAGTTGAAGCTGGATTCAGTGATATTGACGGTGACGGTATTTTAGGTGAAGGAACTCCAGAAACAAACGAATTTGGTCAGGTTGTCACAGACGAAAATGAAGGGTATATCGAGCCAATTGACTCTGACGGAAATGGTACCTTAGACTGCTATGATGCTTTAGTTTTAGTTGTAGATATAAACTCACAGCCGCAGTATATAGGAGAAGTATTCCAAGGAGATAATGTTTCGTTTACTATTGATGCAAGCATCGATGGTGGTCTTGATCCAGAATATCAGTGGGAAATTGGAGTTATTGAAGAGGGAGATACTGACACAACATGGACTGATATTTTAGAAAGCTCTCAATTTAGTGGGGTAACAACAAATACTCTAACAATAAATAATGTTACATACGACGAGTTTGATAATACTTTCTACAGGGTAAGAGTTACTGCTAAAGGTTACAAGTGTGCATTTGTTGTTTCAGAGTCCGTAATACTTGATGTTAAAATCAGAGATTTACATGTTCCTGAAGGCTTCTCTCCTAATGGAGACGGGATAAATGATAGTTGGTTCATTACAGGCATAGATTTTTATCCTAATAATACAGTTCAGATTTATAATAGGTGGGAACTTAAGGTTTGGGAGACTAATGGTTACCAAAATGAAAATCCACAAAAATCTTTTGAGGGAATCGCAAACTTTGGTTCTACGGATGGAAAATTACTTCCAGAAACAGTATACTTCTATGTAATTGATCTTGGTGAAACTGATATTGATGGGAATAATGTTAAAGATGATTCTAGAATTAGGAAAGGTATTGTTTATATTAGAAAGCCAAATGAATAGGTAATTATATGAAAAGATTAATAATTTTTATTCTATTAATGACAAATGGGTTCTTTTCCAGAGCACAGCAGGATGCTATGTTTAGTCATTATATGTTTAATACCCAATCTATCAATCCTGGTTACGTTGGCTCTCGTGAAGTCCTAAGTATAATTTCTGTTCTTCGTTCTCAATGGATAAATTTTGATGGTGCACCTAATACACAAACACTATCAATAAATTCTCCTCTTTTTGATGATCAGTTAGGATTTGGTTTAACAGTATTAAATGATAAAATTGGACCAATAAAATCTACCTCATTTTCTTTAGATTTAGCATACCATCTACAGGTTACAAACAGTGGTCACAAACTGTCTTTCGGAATAAAAGGAGGTGGTAATGCATTTAGTTCAGACTTCTCTTTACTAGATCTTGATCCAGGATCTCCAGATGCTATAGATCCTTCTTTTAGCAGAGATATTAGAAAAAAATTTCTTCCAAACTTTGGAGTTGGTCTATATTATAATACGGTAAATTGGTATGTTGGACTATCAACCCCTAGAATTTTAGAAAAAGAATTTGACAAATCTCAAAGACATTATTTTGCCATTGCAGGAGCTTTATTTGAAATAAATAGAGATATCAAACTTAGACCAAGTATTTACATGAAAGCAACAAAAAATGCACCCTTAACTATGGATATCAGTGCATATGCTGTTTTTAGAGACTTTTTTTGGTTAGGAGGAATGGCAAGAACTGCATTTGGAAGAGTGATACCAACTGGGAAAGCTGGTGGAGGTCTTGGTCTGATGGCTGGAATTAACTTAAATGAAAATATTGCTATTGGTTACTCATATGATTACTCAGTAGGAAATACTACTTTTAAGTACAATGGCGGAAGCCATGAGTTATTATTAAGATATGACTTTATGTTCAAGAAAAAAGATATAATTAAATCTCCAAGATACTTTTAATCATGATTAGAAAAATATTAACTATTTTAGTTATACCATTTTTTTCTTACTCGCAGGAGGTCGAAGATAAAAAGAGTAAGTTCCCTCTATTTGAATTTTCTAAAGGTGATGATAATACTAAAAATTTAAATTGGGGAAATTTTCACTATAGTAATGAGTCCTATTCTAAGGCAATAGAGAGATATTTAAAAATTGATAACCCAAGCATTGAAATTCAAAGAAAAATGGCTCTATCCTACAAGGAAATTGACTCAATTGATGCCTCAACAAAACTATTCGAAAATATTATAAATGGCGGTAAAGATATAAAACCTGTTGATTACTTAAATTTATCTCAGCTTCAGGATATGAATGAAAATTATAAGGAGGCTATAAAAAATAGAAAAAAATATTCAAGAGAGAGAGCACGAGAAGTAAGAGTATCTTTATTCGAAACAGATGATAATTATTACCAAAAGTTATTAAATACAATGAGTGCCTACGATCTTAAAAATCTAGAAACAAATACTGAGCTTTCTGACTTTGGTGGCTATTCTTTTAAAATTACAGGTAATGGTGAAGAAAATTTAAAAATGATTTTTGCATCTTCTGGTATACAGAATACTGGAAAGCTAAGCAGAAGTAAATATGTTAAGCCTGAAAGACCAACATTTAATTTATTTACATCAGATTTCACTGTCGATAGTCTATTCTCATCAAACGCAGCACTATTATCAGGTGATGACATGAACACTGCATTTCAAGATGGTCCAGCAGTAATCTCTGACGATGGAAAAACAATTTATTTTACCCGGTCAGGTTTGAAAGCAGGTAAAGATGATGCTGTTCATCTAAATATCTACTCGGCAAATATTATGAGAGATGGAACTCTATCGAGAGTGAGAAATGCTTCATTTAATAATGATGAATACTCTGTCATGCACCCATCAATATCAAGCGATGGGAAAAGATTATACTTCTCATCTAACATGCCCCAGGGATTGGGTGGTTACGACTTATATTATGTGAACATTGAGAGTCCAGGAAGATACTCTAAGCCAGTAAATCTAGGTCCTGGTATAAATACTGAAGGTAATGAGGTTTTTCCATTCATATTTAAAAAGGATGTTCTTTTCTTTGCATCAAACTCACATCCTGGATTAGGTGGGATGGATGTATTTATGACTACAGATCTTGGTACCGAAGAACAAACAGTAATTAATATGGGGACGCCGTTTAATACTAAATCTGATGACTTCTGTTTTTTTATTGATCCAAGCTTTAAGTTTGGATATATATCTTCTAATAGAAAAGGGGGTAAAGGAGAGGATGATATATATTCGTTCAAAATCAATTTTCCACCACCTGTAGGAGTTGACGATTATTATACAATCTCTAGAGGAGATACACTTATATTAGGTAACGAAGGTGTCCTAATAAACGACGAGGAGATAAAAAATACAACATTTGATATTTTACAAAGACTTGTCTCAAGAACAACAATTTTAGGTGAACCAACAAACATGGGTTCTCTTGACTTTAGAGATAATGGAACTTTCTCCTACATTAATACTGATATGGATGCATCTATTGACTCCTTTACTTATGTGGTATCTAACGGAGCCTTTGAAAGTGACCCAGTTAATGTAAGAATTAAAATCATTGACCCCACAGTTCCGCTTGCTCAGCAGGACTTAATAACATTTGCTCCAGGTCAATCCGTTAAAATAATTCCTGATACTCTTTTATTAAACGACTCAGATCCAGGAGGAGATGAGTTAGAGGCTATTCTCATAAGTGAGCCAGAGTTTGGTGAGATACTCTTCACTGAGGGTGGTGGCATAGAATATATTCCTGATGATGAGATCCAATTCACATCTGATACAGTATTTTATGTTGCTTCAGATGGTGTTCAGTCAGATACAAGTTTCGTTGTGCTTAGTAAACTTGCCGTTGGGGTTGATCTTGCTGATATTATAGAAATAAATCCCATCTATTTTGATTTCGATAAAGCAAATATTAGACCAGATGCAGCCGTTGAGTTAGAAAAAATTGTTGAGGTCATGAATAATTACCCTGGTATGGTTATAGAATTAGGTTCACATACTGATTGCAGGGGCTCGGATGAATATAATTTGTATTTATCGGATAGAAGAGCAAAGTCATCTGCCGCATTTATTCAGGAAAGAATTAATAACTCTGAAAGAATTTATGGTAAGGGATTTGGAGAGACAACTCCAAATGTTCCAAGTCCAGATGGGTGCTATACCATTTCCGAAGCTGATCATCAATTAAATAGAAGAACTGAATTTATTATCGTTGATCTAGCAGGTGCAAAGACTAGAGATTAAGATTAATTTTAAAGAAATCCTTAGTTGCCTTTTTTTTTCCTACTTTCTTTTTTACAATGAAGGTTTTAAATTGTATTCCTAATGGTTAGGATATTTTTCATTTTTGTAATAATTGCAGGAATTTCTGATGGGTACTCACAGTCTTACATCCATTATGTTGGACCCGTGCATTCTAAACAAAATCAAACCTTAGCTGCAAGAGAGCAAATGCTATATGTAACATCACCAAATACATCTGGTAATGTTTATGTTAAGATAACCTCTCATGATAAGGTTGATTTCTTCAATATGCCTCCCGGGGAGGAGATTAAGTATTTTATTGGAAATGACGAAAATTCAAAGTTGATTATTAATTCGAATGGTCTAGGAAGAAATATTAATGATAAGGGTTTTATTGTAGAGGGATTCAGTGATCAACTTTACAGTATACCAACTTCTATTTTTGTAGAGACAAGGGTTCAGGTAGGAAATGCTAATGGAAATCAGAGAATGCAATCAAACTCTTCATTTTTAAAAGGAGATCTCGCACCTGGTAAAATATTTAGACTTGGACATGGTATTTTTGATAGGATGGATGAGTACAGGAGAGCTTTTGTCACATTTATGGCTATTGAAGAAGGTACAACTCAGGTAACTGTTAGTGATCTGAAAGTGGGTTGGGAACCATTTTATTATGATTTTGGACTAGGAGACCTTGACTTTGAAATTATTGATGGTGATTATGTATTTAGTTTTGATCAAAATCAGTCGCATGCAATTGCTCTAAATATAGATCAAGATGATCCTATTCAAAATAAAGATGCTCTCATCGGTGCACTTGTGAGCTCCAATAAAGATATTGTAATAAATGTAGGTTATTGGGGAGGTGCAAACTCTTGGGGTGGATTCGGTAGAGATGTTGGATTTGATCAAATTAAACCTACAAACCATATATCAAATGAATATATATTTTTATCAGCAGCGGGTCAGCATGCTGTAGGTGGTGACATAACAAGTTCTCTCGAGTATGCAATAATTGTTGCGCATGAGGATAGTACAAAATTATGGATTGATACACCCATATCCGATACATCATCAGTATCTCCTAACTATAGTATTAACAAAGGTGATTACAAGGTACTTTATTTTCAAAATTCAGAAGATCATATGTATCTGATATCAAATAAAAGAGTTTATGGTTATCAGAATATGGCAGGGAATGATGATGGCCCTCAAGATGCCGCTATGATGCTAATATCTGGTATAAATCCTTTAGCATCTAATAAGATAGATGGTATTTATAATATTCAGGATATAGCTGGTGTAAATTTTGATATGAAGCTAAAAATATTAACAAAGACTGAAGCGGATTTGAATTTAAATGGTATTCCTTATTCAGCATTTCCATATAATTCAGGAGTTATTGAAGGTAAAGAGGAGTTCTCATTTTATGAATTTAGTGAAGCCGATGTAAATACAATAATTAGTACAAAACCGAGTAAGAGATTAATAATTGAGTCAGATGGACCTGTGTACGGAATGTATTATGGATATAATAGTCCTCAGGGTGTTGCAGGATATTTTTTCTCTTTCTCTGATTACGATAACGATGGTGTAAGTGACTCAGATGATTTGGATGATGACAATGACGGAATTCTTGATGTATGGGAACTAGATGAGGATACTGACGGTGATGGTTTGATTAATAGGTATGACTTAGATTCTGATGGTGACGGTTGCTTTGACGTAGTTGAAGCTGGACACACTGATCAGGATGATAATGGTATATTAGGATTTGGAGAAACTGACTTAGTAAAAGTAGATGATTTAGGGAAAGTTATAAAGAATGAAGACCTGACAGATGTTATCGATGGCTATAATATCCCAAATGATTTAGATGCAAATTCAATTTATGATTTCCTTCAATTTGGTTACCAAGTAGAAATAATAAAGCATCCTAAAGATATTGAGATTGTAGAATCTTGTCCAGATTATTCTGATAATCCACCATTTTTTGAGGTTGAAACTAATGGTGTTTATGTTACTTACCTATGGCAAGTTAGTGAGGATAGTGGTAATACATGGACTAGGATTTTTGATACTGAAAGTTATGAGGGTATAATCGATAGTAAACTTAAAATTATTAATTCTGAATTAAGTTTATCATCAAATTTGTATAGAGCTATTGTATCAACTAGAGGTTATTTGTGTGGCTTGAGTGATACTACAGAGGTTGCAAAAGTAACTGTCTTACCAGATAACGACAGAGATTGTATTGCAAATCAAGACGATATAGATGACGACAATGACGGAATTCTTGATACTGTTGAAGATTCCATAGATAGTGACTTTGATGGTATTCCAAATTATTTTGATTTAGATTCTGACGGAGATGGTTGTTTTGATGTATTAGAATCAGGATTTTCAGATTCAGATAATGATGGGTATCTTGGCAATAGTCCAGTAGTTGTAGATACTCTAGGTAAGGTGATAAGTTCATCTGATGGGTACAAAACCCCGGCAGATTTAGATGAGAATTCAATATATGATTTTCTTGATTATGGTTCAAAATCAAAAATTGTTATTCAACCAACAAGTAAAATGACTTCAAATATTGGAGAAATTTATTTTTTTGTTAGTGCAACCTCAGATAGTAAATTAGACTATCAATGGGAATTATCATCAGATTTTGGAATTACTTGGATAAAATTAAATAATGATAGTATTTACCATGGTGCCAATGAAGATACCCTTAAAATTAAGAATTTGTCATTTGATATGGATTCCTACAGGTACAGGGTAATAGTATCAACTCCATCGTATGTCTGCGCAGATGATGTAATATCTAATTGGGTATTTTTAATGGTTAGGCCTGATAACGATAGGGACGGAATATTTGATGATATTGATGTAGATGATGATAACGACGGAATATATGACTCAATAGAGTTATCGTGCGAATCGAATAGGTTTATTGAGGATTTTGGTCAAGGAGATTATACCTCTACGCCTTATACCAATTATAATTATGCAGCAGATGGAGTAGTCTCAGATGGATCATATACAATTGCAAGCAATACTACAAATTGGTTTAATAACTGGCTTGAGTTTACTGACCACACTGGTAATCCAAATGGTAGGATGTTTATCTGTAATGCACAATATGACCCAGGAAAGTATTTTTATAAGAGAAGAATTGATGGCCTAAATCTTAATGTTCCCTATGAGGTCTCCTTTTGGTTAAAAGATATTATTAGAATGTATCATGTTAATACAGGTAATCTCAACTCTCACATTCCACCTAATATAACTTTTGAAGTATATGCTATCACCAATAATGAGCAGGGAGATTTACTCTATAAATATAATACCGGAAATGTACCTAGAGACGAAAAATGGCATGAGTACAGGTTTAATTTTAATAACTTAGAAAATCCATCAATAGAAATTATTTTATCTAGTGAACAACCTGGCGGATATGGAAATGATTTTGCATTAGATGATATCGAATTTAATTCAGGTTGTTATGAGGATATTGATGCAGATGGAATCATTAATAGTTTTGATTTAGATACTGATGGTGATGGTTGTTCGGATGTATTTGAGGCAGGATTTGATGATTTAGATATTGATAGTCTCTTGGGAGAGTCACCATTTATTGTAGATATATGGGGTAGAGTTGTTGGAGATAATATTGGATATTTGATACCTGATGATAATGATAGTAGCGGTGTTTATGATTTTAAAGAATTTGGAATTTCATCCAGTTTTATAAATCATCCTAAAACTGATACAGCTGTTGAATCTGATACAGCTTTCTTTTATGTAAAATATAATCCTATTTCTTCTCTGGTAAGATGGCAAATTAGTTATGATTCTGGTTTTTCATGGTTAGATATTGATACCCTAGAAAATTTTTCAGGTGGTGATAAAGATACTCTCATTTTATATAATACAAGCCTAGAAATGAATAAATACCGTTTTAGAGCCTATATTTTTAATACCTCCTTTGTTTGTGGTGATACTATCTTTTCAGATATTTCTCTGTTATCAGTTTTGTCGGATAATGATAAAGATGGTATTCCAGATATATATGACCTTGATGATGATAACGATGGTATATATGATTTACAAGAAGATACAACAGATATTGACTCAGATGGAATTCCAAATCACTTTGATTTGGATTCTGACGGAGATGGTTGTTTTGATGCCCTTGAAGCCGGTTATTCGGATTCTGATAATGATGGAATACTATTGGAGAGTCCAGTTCATGTAGATTCACTAGGTAGGGTTGTAGTTTTTGATTCAATTTCACAAAGTCAAATTATTGATGGATATAATACTCCTGAGGATAAAGATGATAATGGAATTGATGATTATAGGGAACTAAGTGATAATCCAATTATAACATCTGAACCTAAATCTGTAGAGGTTCCAGAAGATAATTTAGTATTTTTTACAGTTAATGCTACAGTAATAGGATCTTTATCATATCAATGGCAGATCAATATGGGTGGTGGATGGATAAATTTATCTAATAATTCTAATTATACTGGTGTAGAAACAGATTCCTTAAAAATTTTGAATGTTACACAATTAATGGATGGTATAATATTTAGAGTTATTATCAGTAATATTTCGTTACAATGTTCTGAATCTATCTATTCAGAAAATGCTTTGTTAAAAGTTCTTCCAGATAACGATAGGGATAAAGTTCCTGATATAATTGATTTAGACGATGATAATGATGGTATTCTTGATACCTATGAAGGTAGTTCTGATAATGATAATGATGATATACCTAACTTTTTTGATAAGGATTCAGATGGTGACGGGTGCTATGATGTTATTGAGGCTGGGTTCTTTGATAATGACGAAGATGGGATCTTAGGAGATTCGCCTGTCGTGGTAGATTCTTTAGGTCTTGTAGTTAGTGCTTTGGACGGTTATAGTAAACCAATAGATAGAGATGGTAATAATATTGATGACTTTCTTGAATTAGGATCTGCAGTTACAATAAGAACAAATCCTTCTAGTGTTTCAATTATTGAAACTAGAAATGCTAGATATGAAGTTGATGTAGTAGCTGAGGGAACGGTACTATATCAATGGCAATCATCCGAAGATAGTGGTGCTACCTGGTTAGATATTAAAGATGATATGATTTATAATGGGTCTAAAACCTCTATTTTAACCCTATCAAATGCACCAATTGAGTTTAATAATTACCAGTTTAGAGTAAATATTTCCACACCTGCTTTTGTATGTGATACTGATATCTTTTCTTCTGTTGCTTTAACCGTTCTACCTGATAATGATAAAGATGGGATAGCAGATGAGGATGATCTTGATGATGATAATGATGGAATTCTTGATATATATGAAGGTAATAGTGATTTTGACGGAGATGGAATTATCAATTCTTTTGATCTAGACTCAGATGGTGACGGTTGCTATGATGTAAGTGAAATAGGGTGTTATGATCCAGATGGTGACGGAATAGTAGGCACATCACCAGTTAAGGTAGATGGTTTAGGATTAGTTGTAGATAATCATATTCTTAAGATTGATTTTAATCAAAATTTTGAAGATAAATCTGTTAACAGTTTATCTACAAATAATTATGGGGTAAAACTTGTTAATGACAGATTCGGTATACAAAAAAATGCTTCTTTCTTTGATGGTGTTGATGATTATATAGATGTAGAATATGACAGTGCAATGGACCTAGATATAAATAATAGATTAAGTATATCTCTCTGGATAAAAACTGAAGAAAATCTAAATATTGGAGATTCTAGGTCTTTAATCCAAAAAATTCATATGGACTCCTCTTGGAATTATAAGTATGGTATGGATTCTGTTGACTATTTAAATTTTGAGATAATTCCTCATAATATTAATATTTATAAGAAAACATCTTTCAATACTGGTCAGTGGTATCATCTCGTATTTCTAAAGGATGGTAACGATTTTACTCATTTCATAGACGGAGATACAATATTTTCATTTTCAGATACTATTCAAATTGGTAATAATCTTCAAAAATTATTAATTGGCGGATCTCCAATTTTAAAAAATTGGTATAAAGGTATTATAGATGATATTGTTATATCGGGTGATTTTGGAACTTGTAATTATTCAATGCCTAATGATAATGATAATGATGGTATATTTGATTTTATAGATTTTGGGAGTGGAGCTGATATTGATTCAGTATCGGAAAATAAAATAATTACAGAAAAATCAAATACTTTATTCTATGTTTCTTCATCATCAGTAAGTGAAATTGCCTACCAGTGGCAAATTAGTGATGATGACGGCTTTACATGGAAGGATATTACTGATACTCTAATTTATAGTGGTTTTAACAATGACACGTTAACATTATATAATGTTCCTTTATCATTAGATGATTACATGTATAGGGTACTAATAAATACTCCATCCTATTTATGTGGGCCAACTTTAGTAAGTGATATAATGAAATTGAAGGTTTTGCCAGATAATGATAATGATGGAATAGCAGATTCAGAAGATTTGGATGATGATAATGATGGAGTTTATGATATTTATGAGGGGTCCGGTGATATTGATGGTGATGGAATAATTAATCAATTTGATCTTGATTCAGATGATGATGGATGTTATGATGTACAAGAAGCAGGATTTACAGATAATAATAATGATGGGATACTTGGAGATAGTTTAGTATTTGTTAATGAAAAAGGTTTAGTTACTTCTGGAATTGATGGTTATACTCAACCAATTGATAGAGATAGCAATTTAATTGCTGACTACCTTGAGTACGGGTCAAATGCAAGAATTATTGTGGAGCCGTCAGATATATATATTACTGAGAGATCAGATTCATCTGTATCAGTGATTGCTGATGTTGCAGATGGAAACACGAAGCTATTTTTCTTGTGGCAAGCTAGTGATAATGGCGGGATGACATGGGAGGGTATAGCAAATAATTCTAATATTTTGGATATTCATAATGCAGATATAAGTTATAATGATAGAATTTTTAGAGTTATAGTATCTACACCTTCTTTTATATGTGGTTCCGATATTATATCAGATCCATTTAGGGTGATAGTTTCAAAAGATTTTGATATTGACTTAGTTGGAAACTTTAATGATTTAGATGATGATAATGACGGTATTTATGATTCAGTCGAATGTTATAATAAAAGTTCATTGATTCTATCGGGTGACATCGATTCTATCTTCTCATCAAGTTATCCAATAATTGGATCTTTTATAGGAAATAAAGGATCGGGAGGAAGCTCAGATCTTTTTGGAAATAATATAAATGTATCTATGGAATTAGGTTCTGATGACATTTATGAGGGATGTTACATATTATCAGATATATCTTTTGACGATGGTATCTCTGTATCAATAGATGGGAAGACCATACTAAGTTTTAATCAGTATCATTGGGATATTTCTAGAGGAAAAGCAGATCCTGACATTACAAAAGAGTTTAACACTGGAGGTATTTTCGCAAAATCTTTAAAGAGGTGGTTGCCGTGGTCAGATAATTTTAATATCCAGTTAGTTATAAGAGACGGATCAATAAAATTATTATCTGAAATTTCAAATGGTGATATGGTAGATGTTATTCCTTACATGGATAATAAAGTAAGTGGATGGGTTCTTGATAAGAATTTTAAAATTTCATGTAAAGATGGGTTTAATCTAGAGGTGGGAAATACAAATCACAATGGACCTTCTTTTTTTGAGTCATATAATAAAATTATTGTTTATGTCTGTAAGGATACAGATGGAGATAAAGATTTAAATAATAAAGATCTTGATTCGGATGAGGATAATTGTTTTGATGTAAGAGAGGCAGGTTATTTTGACGATGATAATGATGGTATACTATCAAAAAATCCTATTGAAATAGATTCCCTTGGTAGAGTTATTGATGATTCTGGTTACTTACATCCAAAGGATAATGATGATAATGGAATTATGGATTTTATCGAAAAGGGTTTTGAAATAAATATTATTTCAATGCCAACAAATTATAGGATGGTTAAAGAGGGTGATACATTTAGTTTGCATGTAGATCTAGAATTAGTTGATAGATTCATTTACAGGTGGCAGATAAGGGATGAATTTAACTTATATTGGAAAGATCTTGAAGACACTTTATTTGACGGTTCAAATTACTTTGGATCTAAAACAAATAAACTCAATATTATAAGCTCAGAGTTTAGTCAAAGTCAGATAGATAATCTGCACATTTTTTATAGGTTAATTATCTCATCACCATCATACCTTTGTGAAGATGATATAATAACAGAAGCTTTCGAAGTAGAACAGTACCATAAAGACTTACATATACCAAATGGATTTTCACCTAATAATGATGGAATTAACGATAAGTGGGTAATTCGTGGAATTGAAGCATACCCAGATAATAAAGTGAGGATATATAATAGGTGGAATAATAGAGTTTACGAGAAGAAAGGGTATTCTAATGACTGGGATGGAACAAATCAAATGCAGTTATATTTTGGTGATGGAACACTTTCAGAGGGAACCTATTTTTATATTTTTGATTTGGGAGATGGTTCTAAGCCCCTTACTGGATTTTTATTTATAAAAAGAGAATAGGTTGCATTTAATATTTGGAAAATATATTATGTAAATTTGCGTTAATATATTATTATAGCATTTATTAATGAATATTGCAATAAAAGGTTTTCTTTCGATAGTTTTATTATTTATCCTACCATCTTCTAAAATTAATGGCCAACAATGTGGACTAGGGATAGTACCTCTTAATGCCGATGGAACCTTTGAAAGTCTTGCTGGTGTCGCATCTGGTTTTAATTTAAATGCAGATGTAACTGGGGGAGGTTGGACAAATGGTACAGGTACAGCAGATAGCTGGTTATCACCTTTACCAGATTCAACTCAATTTCAATACGCTGCTGGTTTGATATCATCACCTGACGGGGGTATATTTGCTGGTGTCTGGAGCAACGGAGGTAATAATAGTGTTTCCCCTGAAAGCTTTTTTAGCACAGTAACATTCCTAGATGTTGGTAAAAAACATATAATTAAATTTTATATGGCAAATGCTGGTTTCAGAGATGTTAATGTTGGAGATTCTGCTCAGATTTCAATTTCTTTTGGTAGTGAAACAAAGATGTCACCTAAAATTCCATTTTTAGGTTATGGAAATCAGGTTTGGTTAGAGGTCACTATGGAATTTTTTCCTACTGATGCAACACAACAATTAACAGTTAGTGCTGTGGCTGATGGAAAAGAAAGTTACATGGCAATTGATGGAATTAGTATGGTATTTGAGACCGGAACTTCCAATACCCCTCCTGTCGGTGCAGATGATGGGAATTCTCTTGATGAAGGTGGTATTATCTCTGGAAATGTCTTAAATAATGACTCTGATGTTGATGGAGATTTATTAAGTGTATTCAGTATCCTTCAGCTTCCACAGAGAGGCTCATTAACATTCGAAAATAATGGTAGTTATACATATCAACATGATGGAGATGAGTTTTTCTCTGATATTTTTACCTATTTAGTAACAGACGGAGAATGTTTTGATACTGCAGATGTAGTGCTAAGTATAAACCCAATAAATGATAGACCAACTGTTGTTCAAGATACTTTTTATGTTAATGAGGGAGATACTCTTACAGTCTTAAATTCCGACTCATTACTTATTGTTAAAAATGACATTGACCCAGATAATCCAAATAGCGATTTGAGAGCTGTTCTTACTATACCTCCATTTTGGAATGCTGGTGGTATTTTTTCAATTGGTAACAGGGGTGCATTTCAATATATTCATGGATGTAATAATGCTACAACTGATATTTTTCAATATAAGGTATCTGATGGAGCATTAATGTCTAGTCTTCAGGATAGTGTAATTATTATTATAACTAATGAGCCTCCAATTGGAGAAAATGATTTTTATGACGTTGATAACGGACAGACATTAGCAATATCAGACGAATTAGATGGTATTTTAGTTAATGATTCTGATCCATATACTTGTGATACATTAATCTCTAAACTTATTCAGGCACCTTCTTATCATGTTGGACCTTTTACACTAAATCAAAATGGTACATTTACATATATACATGATGGGTCTTTTGTCCCTCAAGATTTTTTCGTGTATAAGGTCTCTGATGTTCAAGATGATGCGTTAGATTTTGACACAGTTTTCATAAATATTCAAATGCCAAATCCAACTACCCAAAGTTATACATTTACAGTAGACGAAGGAAATGAATTAGTAGTTGACACTGCCCAAGGTCTTCTCAGTGCCTCCTCAAGTAACGTAGGATTACCATTGACTGCAGAATTATATCAAGATCCTTCTCATGGTAATTTGTTACCATCTGGTACAATAAATACCGATGGTTCATTTATCTATAAACATGATTGCTCAGACACACCAGAAGAGGATTATTTTTTATTTAAGGTAAAGGACTCTCTTACAGAATCAATTGATACAGTTTTTATAACAATCAATAACGTATGTCCAATAGGTATTAATGATTTTTACAGCATTAATGAGGGACAAACCATATCCATCGACTCCACGCTTGGTGTTCTTTTAAACGATACAGATGATAACCCATGTGATCAATTAACAGCAACGCTAGTTGCTCCTCCATTATATCATGTAGGTCCATTTACGTTGGGGACAGATGGGTCTTTTATATATACTCATGATGACAGTGAAAATTTTCAAGATCAATTTTCATATAGGCTATCAGATGGTGAATGTTCTGGATCAGTTTACACAGTGATTCTTGGAATAGACTCTGTGGATGATAAGCCGCCAATTGCGAACAATGATGGATTTATTCCATGTATAAAAGAAGGTGATACCCTTGTAATAAATACATATGCTGAAGGTGTTCTAGGTAATGATACTGACCCAGATGTCAAAGATAGTATTTTATCTGCCATACTAATTGATAATGTATCTCATGGAATTTTAAATTTTAATGATGATGGAACGTTTTCGTATGTCCATGATGGTGGAGAAGACTTATTTGACTTCTTTACATATATTGCTTATGATGGCGATTTTAATAGTTTAGATACCGCAGTTGCAACTATTTGTATAGATCAGGTTAATGATTGTCCTGTTGCTTTTGATGATAGCTTTATTATTAACGAAGGCTTTACTTTAGATAGTACTGTTGCAAATAATGATATTGACGAGGATATTAACACGAATGATAATATTTATACCGTCATCTCTCCTCCAGCAGCAGGTAATGTTCAAATGAGATCAGATGGTTCTTTCAGTTACATACCACCATTACAAATTAGTCCTCCAGGTCCTCAAATTGTTACATTTGAATATGAGATAACAGATCCAGATCCGACAACATCATGTTCGTCAAAAGCTAAAGTAACAATAAGAATAAACTCTATAAACGATTGTCCTATAGCTAATGATGATACAATAAATGTAGATGCCACTGATCCTGCTATTATAGTAAAGGATATAATTGCAAATGATACAGATATTGATAATCCATTAGACTCATCAAGTATATTTATACTTGTTAAACCAAAATATGGGGACTTAGTAGTAAATGATGATGGAACTATATCCTATGATTATATTGGTTCACCAAGTAAAACTGATAGTATAGTTTATGCAGTTCAAGACTCCATTGGATGTATATCCAACTATGCAAAAGTTATCATAAATATATCAAAAATACAGTTCCCTGAGTATGAGCTATCTTCTTACTTTACACCAAATGGTGATAGGTTTAATGACTTTTTTACAATAAAGTACAAGAATATAAGTTCTGATAATGTTAAATTTGAGGTTAGAATATTAGATAGATATCAAAGAGTTGTGCATGATTCCGAAGTACTTAATGATATTATTTGGGACGGAATCGATCGAAATACATTAGGAGATGCTAAAAATGGTATTTATTTTTACGAAATTACTCCAATTGAGTTTGGTCTGACAAGAGCTAGGACCATTGTAGGAGTGTTATTATTAGATAGATGATTAAAAAGTATTTGGTACATTTTTTTATTATATTATCACCTTTGTGTGCAATCTCTCAAGAATATATTGAAGTTTTGAGAGCTGCAGACAATAATATATTAGTAAACCCTGCCCTCGCAGGAATTGATGGAAGATCATCATTATCTCTATTAGATACAAGATCCTTAAAGGGGTCAAGGTTTAATTCCACTTTAAGTTATGCTTCTGCAAGCTTTAGAATGACTGATAACTTAATTTACTGCCCTGCTCCTGGTTATTTTTCAAGTAATAGTGGTAGAAGAAGTTCACAAAGAATAACCAATAACCATTTTCAAACTAGTATTGACCTTCTGAATTATTCTAATGATATTTTTAGAAGGATTTCTGCTGGTCTAACTCTTGGTTATCGACAACAACTCAATAGAGATATGAATGTCATGTTTGCGATGAAAACATCAGTTTCTCAAGATAAATTTAATCTCTTAGCATGGGATACCTCTGATCCCTTATATCAAAATTGGGCTTCGAATAACTTTAAACAGTCTGTCTTTGGATTAATACCTGGTATAACAATTTATACACGAAATTTTTTAGTTGGATTATCAACAAAAATAGGACTAAATGCAAAGAAAAAATTCAGCTATCAAGATGGAAAATTTGATCCATTCGGTAGTGCTACAATTGCAACCGTGTCTTACGACCTTCCGATTGGTGAAAATTTATTATCATTAGGTGCAAACTATGTTTTAATTGATAACGAACCGAATTTTTATTCATTTGGTGCAAAAATACCTCTTTCAAGTAATATATCAATTATGGGTGGCTCTAGGGATATGGTTGAAGTATTTGGTGGAATTAGTTTAAATTTCTATAGTAATGCTTCTCTTGAGATTTATATTAACAATTTTATTGGTAATAATGTCAGAAATGATGTTCCAATCTACTCTATTAGACTAAAAGCATTCGATATTTTTTAGTTAATAAATGTATTTATTGTAATTCATTCTTATATTTAATTCCTTAATGGAAAATAAGAAAAATACATATACAGAGGACAGTATAAGGTCTCTTGATTGGAAGGAACATATACGAACTCGTCCTGGTATGTATATAGGTAAGCTTGGCGATGGATCAGCTAAAGACGATGGCATATATGTTTTAATCAAAGAAGTTATCGATAATTCAATAGATGAACATTTAATGGGTCATGGTAAAATAATAAAAATAAAGGTTAAAGAACATAGGGTAGAGGTCAGAGATTTTGGAAGGGGAATTCCATTAGGAAAGGTTATTGATTGTGTATCTAAAATAAATACTGGAGGAAAGTATGACTCGGAGGCTTTCCAGAAATCAGTTGGATTAAATGGTGTAGGTCTTAAAGCTGTTAATGCACTATCAAATAAATTTCAAATAGAATCTTACAGAGAAGGGGAATTTAAACATGCTGAATTTGAGAAAGGGAAAACGGTTCTAGAGAAAAATATTGGAAATACTAACGAAAAAAATGGTACATATATAATGTTTGAGCCTGATCAGTCAGTATTTAAAAACTATAATTATATACCAGAGTATCTTGAAGATCAGATTTGGAACTATGCATATTTAAATTCTGGTTTAATTCTCAATTATAATGGAAGGAGGTATCACTCTGAAAATGGTCTCAAAGATCTTTTAGAGAATAAAACAGATTCTGAATCTATAAGATATCCAATTATTCATTTTAAAGGTAATGAGATTGAATGTTCTCTAACGCATACTAAT
>MDTG01403794.1_pt1 | contig 21252 bp, 20 predicted proteins | sample 811421 | NCBI WGS metagenome assembly MDTG01 (sample SAMN05326645, study PRJNA326480) | marine metagenome | isolation source: seawater | place: Pacific Ocean: South East | collected 2011 | reverse complement strand
TCCATGTCTTAAGACAAAGTACCATTGGCGCAGAAAGGCTTGACTTCCGAGTTCGGAATGGGATCGGGTATAACCCTTTCGCAATAATCACCAGGCACAGAACTTATACTTAAATTATTATTTTTGTAAATGAAAAATAATATCTTTTTTAACCTCAAACCTTAGCTATTTTTGTAACTTTTTTAAAATTAATTACGTAATCTTTTAGAGAAATACTACCAAATCTTCTATTAACTTTATTTTTTAAATTCATTTCTGTTAATGCAGAAGCATATCTCTCACCTTTTCTTGCTTTAACAAATTTTATTTTATTGCTAAATAATTTTGCTACTTGAATTATAGAATAGCTTTTTTTGTGTGTAATACTGTAATGTTGACATCTATTTTTTTTCCATGCCTCATAACAAACAGATATAGTGTCATTAATATGAGTAAATCTTCTATTTTGAGTTCCTGGCATAACAACTGTCATTGGTTTATTACTTTTATAAGCTTCTTCAAATATACCGATTACAGTTGCCATCTTACCCTTTGATATTTGGTTAGACCCATAAACATTATAAAAATATATAATCTCAAATTTAAAATTAAACCACATCTTCAAATTGTTAAGAAACTCAATATTTTTATTTTTTGTAAAAGCATATGGAGATAAATTTTTATCTTCTCCGTTGTTTCCTAGGGTTGCCGATGTAGCAGAATAAATTAATTTTATATTATTTTTTAAGCAAAATTCAAAAACTTCATTGGAACCAATCGAATTTGAGTCAATACATTGACTCATGTATTTAAAACTTTGATAAATTCTTGAAAACTCACCAAAATGAAAAATGCTTTTGATTAATTTCTTTTTTGCGTTTAATTTTTTTTTGATATCTTTTGTATCTGCATTTAAATAAAGTACTCTTTTATTTTTAATATGATTTTTTATAGAACCTGTAGAATAATTATCATAACTAATTATTTTATAAGTAGTTTTTTTTAGCAGTAAATTAATTAAATTTGAGCCAACAAAACCTGCTCCTCCTGTGACGACTAAATATTTTCTTTTCATAAATTATTTTTCACGATATGCATTAACTCATTTTTTTTATCTTCGGAAGGATAATTAATTAATACAGCTTTTAATTTTCCTTTATAAATAAAAATACTTGAGCATCCACTCGCTGTATTTGGATGCAATTTAAATAATTCTTTAATATCATCATAATCTGAACAACCTCCAACTATAATTGTTGGAACCTTTAAGAAGTCTTTTAATAAATTAATAATTCCTAGGTCATAACCTTTCATTGTTCCATCTCTATCAACCGAATTAAATATTATCTCGCCTACTCCATTATTCTGGATCATACTTATATATTCATTACATTTTTGTTTAATGGGGATTTGATTATTATCAACAAAAACATAATTATTTTTAATTTTTTTATAATTGATTGAAACTGACAAACTTTGGGAACCAAATTCATTATAGATTTTTTTTAATAAGTCAAAATTTTCAATTGCTGATGTATTTAAACATATCTTTTCTACACCTAAACTAATTATTTTTTTTGCTGATTCTAAGTCCGATATTCCACCACCATAAGTTAATGGCATTCTGCATACACTTGCTATTTTTGAAATTATATCAAATTTTATGGGATATTTTTCTTTTGAGGCATCTATATCAAGTATAACTATTTCATCTACTTTTTTTTCATTAAAGATCCTAATATTATTCAGGATATCACCTATATAATTTCTATCTTTGAAATTAATTGTTTTTATACAATTGCCTTTATTATCTATAAGTAAAAAAGGTATAATTCTATTTCTTAACATTAACTTTTATAAAAATTTAATAATAATTGAGAACCTTGTTCGTGGCTTTTTTCAGGATGAAACTGAATACCAAATATATTATTTTTATTAAAAATACTTACAAATTTTGATCCATAATATGTTTCACAAACTTTAAATTTTGAATCAATATTTTCTAAACTATAACTGTGTAAAAAATAAAAATAACTATCTTCGGGTATATTTTCTAATAAATTTATTTTTTTTTTTATTGTAATTTTATTCCAACCTATATGTGGAACAACAGGAGATTTCATTTTGACAAATTTTTCATTTACTAATGAAAGACCACTTAATTTGCCTTCTTCACTGCTTTCAGCTAAAATTTGCATACCTACACATATTCCTAAAATTTTGTGATCAGAGATTAATGCAAAGTTTTTGATTGGTTCAATAAAATTTTTCTTTTGAAGTAATTGTAATGCTGAGTCGTAAGAGCCTATTCCAGGTAATATAATTTTTTTTATATCTTTACTTATATCTTTATATGTCGATATTATTTTTAAATTTATGCCTTTTTCTTTATAGATATTGTAAAATGCTTTTATATTTCCAAGACCATAATCAATTATACCGATCATCTAATTATTCTTGATTCTATTTTTAAGAATCTCATCAATTTGACACAGAATTGTATAAGAAAATATGAAGATTTATAATCTTTAAAAGATTTATTTTCTCCATTCATTATATCTTTTAATTCTCCTTCCGAGATATCAAGTTTTTTACAAACAAAATTAAATTCATTTCTTGCTTCTTCCTCATCAATTGGTTTTTGTTTTAATTTTAATAATGCTTGTTCCCTAGAAATTTGATTTGTTAAAATTAAGCTTGATAAATGCGCTTTTCTTTTATCAAAACCAAATTTTTTTAATTGCCAATATCCCTCGAAAAACTTTGTGAATCTTGACTCATAATGCTTTTGATCATATTTAATCCATCCATAGTTATTCTCAAGTATTTTTATACTTTTTTGCTTATTATATTCTACGTAATTAAGGGGTTGAATTACTTTTATTCCTTTAAAAAATCTATAATAAATTTTATATCTGAATATATCACAAGTGGGGAAATTTTTTAAATCTTCCTTACCAAAAAGTTTATGAATATTTTTTATATGCCTTAAATCAGAAGCATGATAAGCCCATTCTAAAGGTTCACGTATACATTCAGTTGAAAGATTTCCACCAGTTAATATAAATTTGATATTATGTTTAAATGCATAATTATAAATTGAAGAAAAAATTGCATGATCTTGTGGAATATCAAGATTCGAATGCTGTGCCTTAAAAAAAGAAAGTTGTAAATCTCTCATTTCTATCCAGGGAATAACAACTGTGTAAAGGTCAACATTCAAACCGTCTACAATTTTCTCTACATTGTTAGTTGACGCTTTTGAGTTCCACCCAGTATCAACATGAATAAGAAGTGGGTTTAAATTTAATTCCTTTTTTGCATAATGAGCTAAATAACAACTATCCGCACCACCACTTATACCAATCAAACAATCATATTTCTGTTTTTTAGACTTTATTGTTTTAACTATTGAATTTAAGTTAGCTTTTAAAAAATTGTGATTATTTAACTGTTTTTTAATATTTTTTTCAAAATTTTCGCAATAATCACAGATACCATCAGAGTTAAAGGTAATTCCTGAGTCGGTACTATCCATAACACATTTTTTACAAATTTTAATTTTTTTATCTAACATCATGATTAATATTTAATGAAGAATTTATTAATTATATTGTAGGCAATAGCTAAAAATATTGAAGAGAAAAAAATTAAAAATCTTAAATATAATTTAATTAACACACCAAGCTCAAAATCATACTTTAGCTCTTGCACAAGAAATCCGGTTCCAATTTCAGAAATAAATATATTCTGCGGTATAATATTTATTGAATCAATTAATTGAGTTCCAACAAATATAATATATGAGTCTTTTATACCTATATCTGTTTGAAGTGAATTAATTAATATAATAATAACTACTAACTCTACTAAATGAATAAATAGAAATATTTTTAAAAATTTCTTAATGTATTCTTTATTTAAACTACTTATGATAAATAAATTAAGTAATTTTTTTAATCGAGAGAAAATAAAATAATCAGATAAATTAAATCTTTCAATTAAGTTATCAAAAGTTTTTCCAAAAAAATAAGGAAATGAAATTATCAATAAAGATAAAGAAAAAAATATATAAAAAATTTTAATATTAAAATATGAAACATTGTAGAAAAATATAAGTGTTTCAATTCCAAGCACAAATAGTAATGATGATAAGTACAACCATTTGATCATAATGTACATTCCAACAAACTTATCATAATTCAAATCGAATTTTTTTAATTGTCTAGCTCTGTAAAAAATACCAAAAAAAGGTATAGAGTTAAGAAATTGGCTATTAAAATAAATTAAATACCATTTTTGAGAAGAGATTTTTATTTTACAAATATCTCTCAACGATGTGAGCGTAAGCAAAGAGTATAAACAAATCAAAAATATTGAAAGTAAAATAATAATTAAAGAATTTTTGTAGTCTGCATTAATAATAATGTTATAAATTTTTTCATTATCATGAAAAAAATTATATATAAATAATACACAACAAAATATAATTGCTAATTTAAATAAATTGCTACTAAAAAAATTTGTTTTTTTCATCATCCTGATTATGTCTTCAATTGCTTCTTAATTGCTAAATAAGTTTTTTCACAAGTCAAATCCCAATTATAATTTTTTGATAACCTAAATAACTTCATAGTATTATTTTTTCTTAGTAAATTGTTATTCATATAAATTAAAATTTTTTTTGAAATATCTAAAAAATTATATGGATTAAAATATAAAGTATTTTTTCTTAAAATTTCCTTGAAAACTGGATAATCACTACATATTATTGGTAAGGATGATGCGATTGTCTCTAAAATAATTATTCCAAATGATTCACAAGTTGAAGGGTAGACGTGTAAGTCATATTTTTTTAAAATTTTTTTTATATTTCTATGAGTTTCTATTTTTCTCACATTAATTAGATCTTTATGTTTTTTATTTATTTTTTTAATTAGAAAAAATAATTTTGATTTTTCAAAATTATTATTTTTTATTCCTACTAAATCTAGAGATATATTGTGTCCCTTATTCTTTAAATATTGACATGCTCGCACTAAATTAATATGATTTTTATACTTTTCATATTTAGATAAATATAAAATTTTAAATTTTCTATGATTATTTTTGCTGTTAAATTTATGAAATTTTACTCTTTTATAATAAAAATCTTTTTCTACACCATGATTAATTATCAAGTATTTATCAGTTAAATTTTTTAAAATATTATTGGTATGTCTTGAAAGATAAACTGATAAATCAGCTCTCCTAATAGAATATTTGTGTAACACTCTCAAAATTATATTTTTAACTACAGTTAAAACATTTTCATCAGCTATCGATATATTTGAAAATGGTAGTAAATTTTGAATTAAAATTATTGTTGGTATATTTGGTTTAATAACAAAGTATCCCCCCAAAATAAAAATTACATCAGACTTAAATTTTTTAGCTGTAAAATTTAAAATAAAAACTTTCCAAAAAATTCTATAAAAAAGATTTTTATTTAAAAACAAATTTGTTTCAAATAAAATTTTTGGGTTTTTAATATTTAATTTTTTTATTACCTCTTTTGAACTAACTATTACAATTTTATCAAATTTTTTTTTTGTAAAATTTTCTAATGTCTTTTTTAAATGTACAAAACCTCCACTTTCAGGTACTAAATTAGAAGCATCTATTAAAAGTCTCATATTTTTGAATTTTTTGGTAACATTTTAAAATATAAATAGAGTATTAAAAAAATTTTAAAACTAGCAATAAAATCAAGAGTAATGCCACTTATCAATAAAAATAATAAAATAGAAAAATTAATTTTATAAACAAAGATAAATAAAATTAATAACCCTAAAATTCCATTACCAAATAAAATTCTAAATATAAAAGACTCATAATATATACCCATGTAACCAACACCAAATAAGAAAGTAAAAATATTAAGCTGCATATTACTGTAATAAATTTGCCAATTATGCAATCTATGAATCCAGGAAGAATACTCTACATTATCTTCAGTAAATTGTGGAACAGTATTGTTCATAAATAAATCATAAAGTGTAGTTAATAAATATTTAACCTCCATATTGTAATAGCCAATTACTAAACTTAGAAGTAATATAAATAAACTTATAAATATTATAACTTTAATAATACTCAAATAATTAAAATAAAATTTGAAATAGGTATAAAGAATCGAAATTATAAAAGCAAGTTGAACACTTTTAGTTCCTGATAGATAAATTATTATTGCTGTAAGAAAAAAATAACGATCAAATTTTTTTTTTTGATTTTCAAATATTATTAAATAACATACTGAAATTACAAAACTAAGTTCCCATTGTCCTGAAAATACACCAGTTGCTTTCCATCCAAAAACCTTTGGACTAGTATAACCTGTTCAACTAAAATAACCTATTATTTCAAAATATTGAGCAAGAATAATTAACAGATTTAAAATTATTACTAATTTTAAGATTCTTGTGATTTTATTTTTATCAAGGTAAAATGTTGAAAAAAAAATTAAGAGTGTAAAATACTCAATTATTCTAAAAACTGAAAATATTTCAATAGATACACCATTATAAACACCGATTAAGTAAGAAAAGAATATAAATATGGTAAATAGAAAAAATTTAATTTCTCCACTATTTCCTAAAAAATGAAATTTTTTATAATTATATAAAATAAATAAAAGAAGTACAAAAGTTACTAAATCTTCTATCCTAATACCTTGTTTATAACCTGGTAATGAAATTATTGAAATTTTTGGAAATAGAAGCAAAAAAAAGAACAAAAAATATACTACTTTTAAACTTAGATGATTTTTTTTATCAGAGATCATTTGAATTAATCAAAATATAGACTAAAAGAATTTATTTAAAATATAATTATATTAAGTATGAAAAATAAATTAAATGTTTTTAGTTTTATAGAAATTTTCACAAAGTACATTTTGATTTTGATTCTTTTTACGGGGATACTTTTTATTCCAACAATTTATTTAGTAAATTCTAAAGCTAAATTATATTGGAATATTAAATTTAAACTACACCTTAATGAAGATATAATTTTTCCCTATATATCTAAAGTTATGGAACATAATGAAGATAATTACCTTTTGAAAAAATCGATTGATCAATCACAACTTTTTGATCAGTCCTATTTTGGGATATTAAAAGAAGTATCATCATATTCAAAATATGTAGTTGCACAAAATTTAAGAAATAATGATATCCAGTTTTCAGTTATTAAAAATAAATTTAATTCTGAGATTGGTAATTTTATAATGATTGATGCTATAATTCCTGCTGATATTAAATCCGAGAGTGAAATTAAAAATTATTTAAAAAAATTAGAAAAAGATACTTCAAAATTACTTTCTTATTTACTTCAAATGGAGTACGAAGTTGACATTTACTCTGCTAAAAATGCTAACTTGCTTGATTTCAGAATTAAAAGCTTAGCCTTTATAGATAATAAGAATTTGCTACTGCTTAAATCATTTATAATTTGTCTAGTAATTTCTTATTCTTTAATATTCATGTTTGTTAATAGAAAAAAAATTCGTTTTATTTAAATTATTATTTTCTGAAATATTGAACAGAAAATACATAGATAGCTAATTGTATAAAAAGTATAATATAAAATAATTTCAAATATGTAAAAGCAAGATAAGGAATAAAAGTTAGAGAAAATATTAACAACGCAGTTTGGGTATTGCTATATTTTTTTAGGAAAAGATGATGAATATGGTTACTGTCTGCCAAAAATGGACTTTGGCCCTTTATTAATCTTGAAACAAAAAGTCTCAACATGTCAAGTCCTGGAATGATCATTAAAATCAAAATTTCCTCTGTACTAACTTTGCTTAATATTAAATTACTTTTAATAAAAAATATTGAAAATAAAAAAGATAAAAAATAAGCACCACCATTACCTAAAAAAATTTTATTTTTATAGTTGAAGAATAAAAAAAATATTAATGCAATCACAATAGAAATAAAAAAAATTACTTCTATATTTTTAATTATAAAAAGCAAAGATAAGAAAAATAAATACAATCCTGATTGTAAATTAATTCCATCATACATATTAAAAAAATTCATGAATGCAAAAATACAAAAAACTGTAAATAAAAATGTGAAATTATCTAGAGCAAAAACCTTGTCTAATGTGCCAAATCTTATGAAATAAATTGTTGAGTCTTTATCGTTAGAAATAAATATCAAAATAATTATTATAAAAAAAATACTTTTTTTTAAAGATCCAATATTTACCTTATCGTCTAATATTCCAAAAAAAAATATTAATGAGGAACAAAAGATAATTACAAAGATTTGCTTATTGAATAAAAAGAAATCAGATTTTATATCAAAAAATAAAGCTGTTAACCCATAAAGTAAAAAAATAGAGAAAAAAAGAAAACCTCCTATAGATGGTATATTTTCAGAGTGAATTTTTCTTTTTTCGTTTGGTTTATCAAAAATATTTAAAGTTTTTGATATATTTGAAAAAAAGAAAAAAAATAAAAAAATAATTGATAAAGATAAAAAAATATAAATTAATTCAACTTGATTTAAACTTTCTGTCATCTATAAAACCTACTAATGATATAGAGAATATATTCATAATTGAAAGCCAATTATTTAGAAAATTCCCATAAGGCAAAAATGGAAAGAAATTTAAAAAAATTAAGAACTGAAGCAATATTAAAGATTTGTCATTAATTTTTTTTTCTCCAAAGAAGTTTAAAAGTACTTTTTTAATTAATATATAATAGAAATAAAAGAGAAAAGCTGTACCTATTAATCCTAACTCTGCCAAAAATTGAAAGACTATACTGTGTGGGTGAGTGTTACATGCCCATTGCCCAGGATTATCTGGATTTAGATTTTTTAATATTTTAGGACTAGATCCTAATATTTGGTAATTACTATACTTAGGATCAGCACATTCTAATCTGTACATTTTTGGACCAACACCAAAAATTGGATTAAATTTAAACATATTGAAAGCAGAATGATAATGTTGAATGTGTACTTGAGAAAAAGCCACGTATTTATTTTCAAATACAAACGACGTAAGTGTTGCATCAATTATTCTTTTTCTTAGATTCTCATTAAAATAAAATATTGCTAACAAGATTGATCCAAATACTGCAATCGATACAAACCTCGACTTGTTACTGTTAAAAAAAACAAATATAAAAAAAATAAAAAATATAAGAAAAAGAGCCAGAGCTGTTCTTTCTCCACTAAGAATTATTATTAAAGAAATTAAAATTAATGTAATAGATAAATATAGAACTTTTTTTGAATAAAAAAAAATCATTAAAGGAATTAATAGAAGTAAAACTCTAAATGTAAAACTTCCCAAAACTAGTTCATCACCAAAAAAACTACTTACTCTGAAGCTATGAAATAATTGAATACCTATTATATTAACTCCAAATAAATATTGATATAAACTATCAAAAAAAACTAATACTAATAAAATTAATAAAGAGTAAAAAAATTTCTTTAAAGATACTATATTGTTTTGCAAATAATAATTTATAGCCAAAGCAAAAATACCAAAACGAAAATAAAACAGCGCTGATTTTATTGAAATCAATTCTAATGTAAAAAGAGATCTTACAAGTATATAAAGATAAAAAATTACGAAAATCTTAAAATATTTATTTTTAAATAAATCAAAATTTTTTTCTTTATAACAAATAAATAAAAAAATTATCGATACCAAAACTATTGCAAAATCAGATAAAAGTGGCCCTGAAACTATTAAAAATGGTAACAAATATATTATAAAAGCTGAAATTTCTTTTAAATTTCTAATCATTACTTTTAAATATTTTTATTAATTTTATAATTTAAATATGAAGTTATATTTTTAATAATTTTTTCTGAAAAATTTTTTACATTGTAATCATGAATGATGCTATGTTTATTGTGATTTGCTAATATTTTAATTGCAGTTTCAATTTTATTTATATCCAATCCACACATAATTGTAGTTGCCTCCTCCATGCCCTCTGGTCTTTCATGGCTCTCTCGAAGCATAATTGCTTTAGTTTTTAATATCGATGTTTCCTCTGTTAAAGTGCCACTATCAGAAAATACGATTGAAGAATTTTCTTGTAATTTTATATAATCTGAAAAATTAAATGGTTTTAAAAAAATAATATTTTTTTCGTTATTTATTTTTAATTTCTCTTTAATTCTGATTTGTGTTCTGGCGTGAGTGCTAATAATTATTTTTTTTTTATATTTTTTATTCAACCAATTTAGTAAATCAAAAAATTTATCTATATTATTTTTATTATCTACATTTTCCTCCCTATGAAATGAAAAAAGATAAAAACCATTTTTTTTTAATTTCAATTTTTTAAGAATCTTACTTACTAATATTTTCTTTTTATTTTCTTGAATTATTTCCATCATTGGACTGCCAACATTAATTATTCTGTCAGCATTAATACCCTCGGAAATAAGGTAATTTTTAGCTAATTTCGTATATGTAAAATTTATATCTGCGCAATGATCGATTAATTTTCTGTTAAGCTCCTCGGGAACTCTGTAATCAAATGACCTATTCCCTGCCTCAAGATGAAATACAGGTATGTTTCTTTTTTTAGCAGCAATTGCGGCTAAGCCTGAATTAGTATCTCCAAGTATAACTACAGCATCAGGTTTTTGAGAAATTAGAATATTGTCAACTTTTGAAAAAATTTTGGAAATTGTTTTATTAGGATTTTCCTGAGCACAATTTAAAAAAAAATCTGGTCTCCTTATTTCTAAATCTTTAAAAAAAATTTCATTTAATTCATAATCATAATTTTGACCAGTATGAACTAAAATTTGGTTAAAATATTTGTCTGATTTTTTTATAAATGATGATAACTTAATTATTTCGGGCCTTGTTCCAACAACAGTACAAATTTTATACATAATTTAAATAATTAAAAGAATTCAATTTTTTAATTTTTTTTATAATTTGGTTTATATTCAATCTTTCGGTATTATGTGAGGTATAGGACTCTTTTAAAGCTTGGCGTCTACCTTTAGCATAATATTTGCTATAATCTAAATCTCTATTATCTGGTATAATTTTATAAAATTTTTTATAAGATTTTGCATTCATCAGTTCTTCTTGAGATACCAATGTTTCAAATAATTTCTCTCCATGTCTAGTACCAATATAATTAATTTTTGTTTTTGTATTAGTCATTTTAATAATTGCTTTTGCCAAGTTTTCAATGGTACAGGATGGAGATTTGTAAACAAATATCTCTCCATTTTTTCCATTTTTAAATGCCTCTAAAACTAATTCCACAGAGTCCTCAAGACTCATTAAAAATCTAGTCATATTTGGACTCGTGATTGTTAATTGTTTGTTCTTCTTTATTTGCTCAAAAAATAATGGAATTACTGATCCTCTAGATGCCATAACATTTCCATATCTAGTAGCACATATAACTGTATTTTTACTTTTTAAGTTTCTTGATCGGGATATTACTAATTTTTCCATTAAAGCTTTTGACATACCCATTGCATTAATTGGATAAACTGCTTTATCTGTACTTAAAAAAATTGCCTTTTTAACATTATTTTCAATTGCAGATGAAATAACATTGTTTGCTCCAAGAATATTTGTATTTATTGCCTCTAAAGGATAAAATTCACATGATGGAACTTGTTTTAATGCTGCAGCATGAAATACGTAATCAACACCCCTCATAGCTATATCAACGCTAAATTTATCTCTTACATCACCTAAATAAAATTTTATTTTTTGATTATTATAGAGATTACGCATATCATCTTGTTTTTTTTCGTCCCTGCTAAAAATACGAATTTCTTTTAAATTAAATTTTAAAAACTTTGAAATGACGGCATTTCCAAAAGATCCCGTCCCTCCGGTTACTAAAAGTGTTTTATTTTTGAAAATATTCATAAAATTTTTTTTTATTTAAATAATTTTTTTTTTGCTCAACAATCATTTTTTTCCAACTACTTATATTGATCTTTGACATTTTTTTAAAAAAACTTCCATTTAAAGATCTATCTATACTAAGTTTACTAGAAGGCAAAATTACAGTATCTTTAGCATATATATTTTTTATTAATAGTAACAATTCATATTTATTTATTTTTTTACTTGCAACATTGTAAATTCCATTCTTTAAATTTAATTTTAAGACCTTTTCAATTATTTTGGATAATTCAAGAGTTGTAACACCTGAAAAAAAAGCATTTTTATACCCCCAAATTTTTTTTTGTTTTAAAAACCATTCTAATAAACCATTTTGTTCGTAAATTTCATGACCAATTATTGATGTTCTTAAAGTTAAACAATTAAAAGAAGAAACTTCACCTAGTGATTTTGAAAATCCATAAGCATCAATAGAATTTGGAATATCATTTTCAGTATAATTTCCTTTATTCCCATCAAATACGCAGTCCGTACTTATATGAATAAACTTAAAATTATTTTTTTTTGCTAATATTGATAAATAATTCGGTAAATATGAATTTATAAAATAAATTTTATCCTCATTATATTTATTTGTTTTCTGTTTAATTATACCAGCACAATTGATTACAAAATTTGGTTTATATTTCCTTATAATTTTTTCTAATTCATTTAGTTTATTCAAATCTAGTGAAATAAATTTATTCTGTTTTATGTATTTATTAAGTATTTTTTTTTTATTTCTGCATAACCCTCTTACTGGATATTTTTTTTTTTTAAAAAAGTTATATAATTGATGACCTAACATTCCAGTAGATCCCAAAATTAATATTTTTTTTTTTAGATTTTAAAGAGTTCATTTTTAAGTTTGTCATTTATTGTTTTTTGAGAAAAATTATTTACATAAAATTTCTCTGTATTTTTTACAATTTTATTATAATTTTTCTCTTTCAACAAAAGTACTCTTTTAAAAATTTCACTAATAGTTTTTTTGTTGTTAATCTTTGATACAAACCCTAGATTAAAGTTTTTTATAAAATTATAAACCTCTCCATCACATAATGCTATAATCGGTTTTTTATAAAATAAATAAGTTTGAAATTTAGAAGGAATTGTTTTATTAAGATCTTTTCCAGATTTTAACATTAAAAGTAAATAGTTATTTTTTTTATATTGTTTTTCTAAGTTTTTTTCTTTTACAAATCCTTTTAACATAATATTTCTTAATTTATTTTTTTTTATAAAATTTTTTATATAATTATATTTTTGTCCATCTCCACAAATTGTTAAATTAACCATTTTATATTTTTCTGAGTTTAAAAAATTAATTAATGTTTCCCAAGGTTGGGCATTTCCAATATTTCCTGCGTATAATATATTTATTTTTTTATTAAATTTAGGTTTAATAATTTTTTTTTTCTGAATATCCTGGATTGTACATTACAGATACTTTAGTTTTTGTAATTTTTTTTATATCTTTTCTAAAACTATTTGATTGAGATAAAATTAAATCATTTGAGTCATATATTTTTTTTACAAAAATTTTAATAATTTTTAAAATTAGTTTATTCCTAACTATTCCTGTGTCTCTTAATACATTTGGCCAAAGATCTTGCACCCATGTAATTAACTTTGCTTTTTTAAAATACTTGAAGAAAATGCCAATATAAGCTTGGAAGATTGGGGATGTTGCGTAGACTATTATTAGTTCATACTTTTCTTTTCTTAAAAAAAAGCTTCCAAAAATTATTGATGAAAAGATAAAACTAATATAATTTAAAATAATTCTAACTTTTGAATTTATTCCACGAGAAATTATTGGAACTCTAAATATTTTATATTTTTTTTTTTTGTTAATTGTAATTTTATACGGATTATATCCAGAAAAAAATTTTCCTTTTGGATAGTTGGGATAACCGGTTAGAACATCTATTTTAAAATCATTTTCTGATAGTTTATCTATTATTGTGTTTATGGGAAAAATTTCAGGCCAAAAACCCTGAGATATAACTAATATTTTTTTCATCTAATTAAAAATTTTGATCCAACTAATTTATAACGATTTCCACCAAAATTAGATTTAAAAAAAGACACATTTCTATTACTTATTAAATCTATTCCTCCTAGGTCAAAAAATTTGTACTTATTTTTTTTTAAAAAGACTATTACTTTCCAGAGTAATAAATCATTTGCACTATTAGTTTTGTCTAAATTAAAACCCACAAGATACGTAGCTGTTCTTCCATGCAAACCAATACAAACAGATGATATTACTCTATCATCTATAAGAGCATTTATAATATATAAATTTTTATTTTCATATAAAGATTTTAAAGTATTAATTGATATACCTTTAAAATTTTTATTTTTAATTTGATTTAAATAATATTCAATAAATTTGTTAAATTCATTTTGGGATTCTATTTTTTTTAATTTGAATTTTTTATTTTTATTTTTTTTTATGATGTCTCTTCTCAAGTTACTCTTGAGATTTTTTTTTAACTTTCCAATATCATCAGACAAATTTATATAAATAGACTCCCAACTTTTTCCTGAAAAAATAAAAGGATTTTTTTTAGAAGCAAAAAAAATGTTATTTTCATTCAAATTTAAATTTGGGCTTAAATAAAAAAATTTTAACTTATCCTTGTATAAATTAGAAATTATAAAATTTACAATATTTTTCTTTTCATTTTCTCTCAAATTTCTAAAGTAACTTGGCCCAAAGTTGACCCTTACAAAAATTATCTTTCCTAGATTAATAGTGTAAGTTTGAAAAATTGCAATCTTATCTCCATTGTTTTCAATTAAAAACTTTTCAGATTTAAATAATTTACTATTTTTATAATATTTGCTTAAAAGTGTTATATACGAATAATTTACTTCCTCTAAATATGTGCTCCATTGATTTTCACTATCTATTTTTATTAAACTCAAATTATTTGAAATGAAATTTTTATCAAAATTAAGTTTTTTAATATATTTTAATTGAGATTTTATTTGAGGATGTAAATTTATAAAAATACAAGTATTTCTAAGTTCAATAGTTTTATCATGAATTGTTTTATTTTTTATTTCAGGTGCTAAATCTGGCCAAGTGCTCACGGGAATATTATTTGTGCTTAAAATATTATATATTTTTTTTATATTTTTTTGATTTGATTTGATAATTAAATTGTAGTTACTTTGATTATTATCATTCTCATTAGAAATATATTCATAATCAACCTTATCTAAAAGTTTGTTGACAATAAATTTCCATAATAAAAACGTTCTTTCTCTATTATCGATTAGTGATTTATCAAATGAGATGGTATTTATTATTATTTTTTTAATAAAGATACCCGGAAATGGCTTATTTTCTATAAAAATTTCTTGTTCTATTGGATCCTGATTAAAATCTTCAATTTTAATTTTATCATAAAAAATATTAACAAACCTTTTTAAAAACCAAATAAAATTAAATGCTAAATCTTTAAATTTATATTTTAATGAATTTAAATTAAGTTCTTTTAAAAATTCTTTTTTCAAAAGATCAATGTTTTCTAGAGTATTATTTTTATTAATTTCACTAATACCTTTAAAATTAATCTTACATATAGCTCCAGAGGGGATGGAGTAAAATTTGTGAGGACTATATAACGAAAAATCACTAAATCTCTCAAATTCTAAACTAGGATTTAAACAATGTGTACAATCATTTATCAACCATGAATTATTTTTTTTGTAAAAATTTAACAAATTAACATTTTTATTTTTTTTTCCAAAAAAATGGACATTTATGAAAATATTTACTTCATGGTTTTTATTTAATTCATTTAATATCTTAATATCAGATTCAAAATTTTCTCTAATAGGATAAAAAATAAAATTCACTTTTGGAAAAGTTTTTCTTATCTTTGATAGTGCATAATTACAATAATAACTAGGAACCCATATATTAATATTTTCTTTTTTATAAAGTTTTTTATACAAAAAAATTATAAATAAAAGTGACCATCTAGACTTATTAAATATAATTAATTTTTGGTTTTCAAATTTATTATTTTGTTTAAATAAATCTGTTCTTGTTCTTGTTAAAAAAAAAATTCTAAACAGAAAATTAAAGTTTATTTTTTTCGAGAATATAAACACTTTTATAAATATAAAATTATTAGTTTAATTATAAATTATTTTTTTCTAAAATAATTTGATACAATTTTTTATCATATTTTACCATTGATTCTAGCAACCTAGATTCTTCTTTTGTAATTTCAGGATATTTAGAGTTTGAATGTTTGTTTGCATGTAAATTTATAAAATATGAATAATCAATAGGTAAGTAAATTTTTTTTGGTAACATCTTTAAACACTTTTGACTATTTTCTAGTATAAAAAAAAAGTTAAAATAATTTAAATTTTGAACAGCTTTATTAAAAATTTCGTCATTTATTTTTATATTATTAGTTTGATAAATAAAAGAACCACTTAAGTATCTACAAAAAATATTATCTTTATTTTCTGAGGATTTAATATTTAAGTATTCCTGAAAAGACTTAAAATTTTTTCCTGGATTATGAGATAGGTAAAATTTTTTATCTCTAAAATAATTTGATAAATAAAAGTTTATTGGATTTCTTATATTAAGAATATAAAAATAGTCCTTATCCAAAAATTTTTCCTTAAGAAAATCAAAACCAAAATGACCAAAATTATAAAAATGATTACTGCCATCCTCTATAATTTCTAATTCTTTATTTAAATTTACACTTATTTTTTTTCCTCTTCCTCCAAAGTTAAATTTAAGAAATTTATGTATTGTATTTCCACCACAATGAGGGATATGTAAAAAAATTATCTTTTTATACCTTTTTTTTACTGAAATATAATTTCCAGTTGAAATAATTTTTAAAATTAAAAGTATAAATTTTTTTATAATTTCCACTTTTCTAATTTTTTAATTTTAGTCTTATATATAAAATCTGTATAGCCATTTAAGTATGCGCTTATTACCTCAAAAGGTTCTGTTAAACTTATAGCATCCCTACGAATTATTTTTGAATTTAAATTCAAATTATTACCTCTCAACCCACTATATAAATATTTATAATTTTTCAGAATAGCTTTAGTAGATTTTTCATCAATACTTTCTAAATCTCCAAATGTATATGCAAAATCCTCTATTTTATAATTTTGAATTATATTTTCTAATCTTAGTGATGAATTTATAATTTCATCTAAAAACATATTATTATTTTTTATTTTTGATAATTCAGCGTGTGTGCCTGTATGACCACCTATTGAATGACCATTGCTTATTAATTCTTGAATATCTTCCTGGCTCATGTTCAGCGTATTCTCATCAAGAATTAACTCACTTCTTTCCTCTTTATAGAAATTTTTTCTAATAAAATTGTGAGCTTCATTTTTAGTCTTTAATTTTATGAAATCTGAAACAATAAAAAATAAAGCTTTTATATTTAATGGATCTAAATATTTTTCTGTTATTATTTTTTGAGATTTATATCCATCATCAAAGGTAATTAAAATATTTTTTTTTTTTATATTAATATTATTGTTTACTGTTAAATCTTTAAATTCTGAAGGTGTAATTATATTCCAGGTCTCTTTAAGTTTTTTAATTAATTTTTCAAATTTTTCTTCTTGATTATTCTCTATATTATGAAAAATTATAACTCTCAGTTGATTTGAATTAATTTCTCCTATTACTGAATATAAAATCTTTAAAATAAGATTTTTCATTTAATTTTTTTTATTATAAATTGAACTGTAAAAGTTGGTTGTGATAATATACACAAAATAGTTTTAATTAAATTTTTGAACAAATTTTTTTTTTTTCTTAATTCATTAATAAGAAATGAAAATCTAATCATAAATATTCTATAAGAGTATAATTTTTTTTTATTTTTTGTTTGCAAAAATTCAAAATTTTTATTAATTGCATTTATAGTATTTTCCATATGTTTTTGACCATTATTAGAAATATTTTCATTATGAATTTGATAAATATTTAAAAACTTAGCTATAAAATAAAAATTTGCTTTATTTTTTGCCAAATTAAGCCAAAAATCATAATCCTCAACTCCAATTAATTCAGGTTTTTCGTCAAAAAGTATTTTGTTTTCTACTATAAAATCTCTTCTAACCATAGTTGCTGATGGTGAAAGTTTATTTCCATTTATTAATAAATTATTGAAAAAATTTTCACTAAATGGTCCGTGAAAAATTTTATTTTTTTTTTCTTGTATCAATATTATACTTAATTTCATTTGAACAAAAAACGTCATTTAAAGGGTTATTTTTTATAAATTTATCAAAATAGCATAGCCTATTTTGAAACCAAAAATCATCAGCATCTAAAAATGAAATCCATTCTCCTGTTGAGTTTTGAATTCCAATATTTCTTGACTTTGCTGGTCCGCCAAAATTTTGCTCAGTTGAAAATAATTTGATTTTTTTTTTGTAATTTTTTTCTACAAAATTTAATGTGCCATCTGTAGAACAATCGTCCACAAGAATAACTTCATAATTACTGTAATTTTGTTTAGTTATACTGTTAATAGTTTTGCTTATATAGTTTGCAGAATTAAAAGAGGTAATAATTATGCTAAAAAAACTATTTTCCATTGCAAATTTTTTTGTATTTTTCTAAGAAGACTTTATTTTCAAATTTTTTTAAAAAAATATTGTAACCTCGATAGCCTAAAATATTTCTTTTTAATATAGAATAAATAAGTAAATTTAACTTTCTTTTAAGATCCTCAACATCTTTATTTTTAAAAAGCAAACCATTGATATTGTTTTTTACTATCTCTTTCATGCCTCCATGGTGTGAGCATATTACTGGTTTTTTCTGCCTCATTGCCTCTATTAATATCATCCCAAAACTTTCAAACTCTATAGATGGTAAAACAACTATGTCAGTCTCCTCCATATATTTTTGTATATTTGGAACAGTCTTATAAAAATTAAGTTTATAATTTCCTTTTTTTAAATCTTTCAGATATTTTTTATAAGTCATGTCTCCATCTCCATAAATATTGATATTTAAGTGTTTAAATTCAATTTCATTAGATGCTTTGATTAACAAATCTATACCTTTTCTTTTTTGGATTTTCCCAAAATATGAAACATTAATTTTTTTTGTATATTTTTTTTTGTATTTTTTTTTGTATTTTTTTTTTAATTCATTTTTATTTATCCCATTATATATAACCTTTATATTATTTAGTTTATTTTGTGTTCTTAGACTTGTTTTACAACTTTGAGATACAGTTATTATATTAGTACCTATAAAATTAATTATAAAGTCATTTAATTTAATAAATAAAAAATTGAAAAAATTTTCTCTTGCAGGAAAATTATGAATAATCAAAAACTTCTTTATATTTTTAAAATATAAAGCGCTTAATAAGATCAATCTATTTAATATCCCACCTGGCCAACCTCCATTATGAGAAAAAATTATATCAATAGAATATTGTTTCAAAATTTTTTTAAAATACAGATAAACCTTCAAGTTTAAATAAAATTCAAGTGGCAAGATTAAAAATCTTATAAATTTATTTATAAAAAAAGATTTATTTATTGCTCTAATACAAAAATTAATTTCATGAGAAATATTAAAATCTAATACAATTATTTTTAGATTTTTTCTTTTTATCTTTAAAAACTCCTTTTTTGCCCAATGATTTTTATTCAAAACTAAGTATATAAAATCCGATTTTTTCCAATTTGAAATTTTATTTTTTACCACATTTACGACACCACTAGGTCCACTTTCATGTTCTTCTAAAATATATAAAAAATTCACTTATTTATTAATTTTTAAAAATTTTATTTGTTAATTTAAATGTATTAACAATATTTTTTAAATCATTATGATAATTTTTACTATTAACTATTTTTAGAAATTTTTTTATTTGTAGGTAAAAACCGTTTTTATTTATTTTATCATATTGTTCAGAAACTATAGTTTTCTTTTTAAATTTTTTATTTAAAATTATACAATTTTCTAGTGGTTCAATAATATAGGTATTTTTATCTCCAAAAATTTTTAAAAGCCATCCACCTGCTACATTCCAATTTGAGATAAATGTTGCAAAAATATTATTCTTAAATTTAATTAAAGCAGAAGTGTTAACCTTAACATTTGGATACTTAAAAATATTTTTGGAGTAAGATTTTACGCTTACATAATTACCCAACATATATAAAATCAAATTAATTACATGGCTTGTATTAGCATAATTCCATTTATTCAAATTTTTTTTATCTTTAACCTTTTTTTTTAATAACCAATATCTTTCATGAGCTTCAACATGTGCTGAAAGTATTTTTTCTTTTTTTAATTTTTTTTTAATTTTTTGAATTATGGAGTAGTATCTTCTATTATACCCAACTAAATTTGATGTCTTATATTTTTCTGATAAATAATTCAATTTTTTAACTTGTTTGATATTTAAACCTGGTGGTTTTTCTATAAACACAGGAATTTTATATTTAAGAATATTTTTTGACACACGAAAAATATTATCTAATGAAACCAGAATCATTATTCCATCAATACTATTTCTGTTATTCTTTATAAATTTTAAATAATCTTCTGAAATATGATTAATTGAAAATTTTTTAGATAATATTTTACTTTTAATTTCTGTTCTTGAACAAATAAAACAATTATTTAAATTTACTATTTTTGATAGAACTTTTAAATGTTGTTTAGCAATATTACCTGCACCAATAATTAATATTCTCCTATTAATTTTGCTCATTTAAACATCCATTCTTCATTTCAAAAATTCTATTACATATAGAAAGAGTATCTTTTTGATGAGATATTATGATTAAAGTTTTATTTTTTAAAGAATTCAAAACATTTAAGAATTTTTTGGTTGTTGCTTCATCTAGTGAACTAGTGGGTTCGTCTAATACTATAATGTCGGACTCAAAATATAAAGTTCTAGCTATACCTAGTCGCTGCCTTTCACCTCCAGATATTTTTTTGCCATTTTCACCAATTATTGTATTTAGACCATGTTTTGTCTCATTTAACCAGCTGTCCAATTGAGCTATTTTAATAATTTCCAAAACTCTGTTTTCATCAATCTCTTCATCTTTTAATCCAAACGCAATATTTCTCTTAACTGTATCATCTAACAAATAACAATTTTGTGAAATATATCCTAACTTGTATTCAAAAATATCATTCTCCTCATCTATTTTGTGACTATCTATATATATATTTCCACTAGCTGGACTTAGTAGACCAAAAATTAAGTCTACTAGAGTGCTTTTACCACTACCACTTTTTCCAAAAAT
>MDTG01293065.1_pt1 | contig 21259 bp, 20 predicted proteins | sample 811421 | NCBI WGS metagenome assembly MDTG01 (sample SAMN05326645, study PRJNA326480) | marine metagenome | isolation source: seawater | place: Pacific Ocean: South East | collected 2011 | reverse complement strand
TTCCATCTAGAAATATCTCAAAAAAAATTGAAAATGAAATAATTCAAAAAGTGGTCAAACCAACATTTCATGGGCTAAAAAAGGAAAATATAACTTACAGAGGAATCTTATTTTTTGGTTTGATGATTACAGAAAAAGGTCCATTTGTTATTGAATATAATGTAAGATTTGGTGATCCGGAATGTCAGACACTTTTGAGAAATTTAAAAACCGATTTACTTACAATTATCAATCATAATATTGCAGACAAGCTATCTGACATAAAGATTAAAAATGGAAATCAATCAGTTGTTTGTGTGGTTTTGGCCTCACAAGGCTACCCAGGAAAATTTAAGATAAATTCTACTATAAAAAATCTATCTAATGCCAAACTAATACAAGGAGTTGAAATTTTCCATGCTGGAACATCTATTAAAAATAATTCAATTGTGTCATCGGGAGGCAGAGTACTTTCAATTACTTCAAAAGCTAAAACAATAAAACTTGCAAGAATTCAAGCTTATAAAGCCATTAAAAAATTGAATTGGTCAGGCGGGTTTTTCAGAAAAGACATTGGATTGAAAAATTTTTAGTCATCTTTTTTTTTTAAAAAATTCAATAATTAGACTAGAGCAAGATTCTTCATCGAAACCACCTAAAAATTCACAATCTTTCTTCGAAGAAAAATAGGTTTTTAATTTAAATTTATTTACTTGTATGCTGTCAGAATAAGCTCCAAAGTAAATTTTCTTAATTCCAGCATTGATTATAGCGGTTTCACACATTTTACATGGCTCTAAAGTCACATATATAGAGTGATTAGTTAGTTTAGTTTTCTTTAATTTTTTGCAGGCTTTTCTTATTGCTATTATTTCAGCGTGCGCTGTTGGATCATTATTTCTATTTACTGAATTAAATGCACAACTAACAACATTATTTTCTTGATCAGTTATAACACAACCCACAGGTATTTCTTCAAGTTTACCAGCCTTCCTTGCAAGTTCAATAGCAAGTTGCATATGGAGGTTTTTCATAACTAACTATACTTTCTCAACTCTGACAAGATCCCCATCATTAACTTTTTTAAGTTTTTTTAAATCAAAATTTGTAAATCCCCAAACATTACAATCAGCTGCAAGTTTAATTTCATTATCAATCGATAAAGGGGTCCTTCCAAAGCCAATCGCTATTGCTTTGCCGCCTGGCCAAAATGCAATTTCTCCAAGATTTATCTCTGACTTAGCGTCGTGTTCTATTTGTGAATTGATAGAGGTATGAAAATAGACTTCGTTTCCCCAGGTATTACACTTTGAGATTAGTGGAAGGTTATCCCATATCTTTTGTGCAGTTTCAGATGAATATAATTCAATTAATATTTCCATCTTTTTTATAATAATTTTACATCTTTTTTTCATATTATATATTAGCATTTAGTATATTTTTTTAAAGATCAATGAGCAAACCTATAATTGGAATCACACTAGACGAAGAGGAGAAAAAAACCTACTCTAAATTTCCATGGTATGCAGCTAGAAAAAATTATTCAGAGTCAGTAGAACGTGCAGGTGGAATTTGTGTTTTCTTACCAAGTAATATAAATGCAGTTAACCAATATCTAAAAATAATTCATGGTCTGGTAGTCACTGGTGGTGACTTTGATATTGATCCAAAAATTTATGGAAAGAAATTAAATAGTCCAAAAGTGAAAATCAAGAGTAATAGAACAGATTTTGAGATGCGAATAACAAATAAAGCTCTAAAAAAAGAAATTCCCATCCTTGGAATCTGTGGTGGACAACAGTTAATAAATGTTGTTTTCGGTGGAACTTTAATTCAGCATATTCCTGATTCAATAGATAGTAAAATTAATCATGAGCAAATAAACCCAAGAAACGAGGCGAGTCATTCAGTAATAATAAAAAAAGAATCAAAGTTATATAACATTGTAAGAAGTTCAAAAATGTATGTAAACTCAGCTCATCATCAAGCTGTAGATAAACTTGGAAAAGGTTTAATTTCATCTGCCTTTTCTGAGGATGGAATTATAGAAGGCATTGAATCTAGTTATCATAATTATTGTATAGGCGTTCAGTGGCATCCAGAATTTTTAATTGATAATAATGACATTAGGATTTTTAAATCACTCGTAAAATCAGCAAAGAAGATAATTGAAAAATAAACAAATAAGAATCTCAAAACTAATTTCACACTATGGTTACTGTTCAAGAAAAGAAGCTGAAAAGCTAATATCGAACGGTGATGTAAAGATAAACAATCATGTTTTTAAAAAGTTTTTTATTTATCAAGATTTAATCAAAAGTATTAAAGTTAAAGATAAACTACTTTCCAAAAAAAAAATAAGGGTTTGGATACTAAATAAACCTGTTGGATTTGTTTCTTCAAATAAAGAACAATTCAATCAAAAAAGTCTATTTAGACTTCTCCCAAATAATTTCCCAAGAGTAGTAACCGTTGGAAGACTAGACATCAACTCAGATGGTCTGATCGTATTAACCAACAATCCAGCTTTATCAAATTTTCTTGAGAATCCAACTAATAATGTGACAAGACAATATTTTGTAAAGGTCTATGGTGATATTCCAAAGGATTTAGAAAAGAAGCTGAAAAATACCCTTATTATTGATGGAATTATTTATAAAAAACTAGAATTAAAAATATTAACTAATAAAAATAATAATAATATTCTAAAAATAAAATTATATGAGGGGAAGAATAGAGAAATAAGAAAGATTTTAAATCACTTCAACCTTACTGTTAAAAAATTAACAAGAATTAGTTTTGGACCTTTTGAATTAAAAAAGTTGGACATAGGGAAAACCTATGAACTTGAAAGTCTTGAATTAAAAAAAAAATTAGCGGCTCTTGGATTTTATAATGAAGATAATATCAGGTAAACTCAAAGGTAGTAAACTTATTACTCCTAGCGGTTCATCAATTAGGCCTACCTCAATTAGGGCTAAAGAAATGATTTTCAATACATTAAATTCATTAATTAGTAAGGAAAATAAAACATATCATGATTTGTCAGTTATTGATCTTTTTTGTGGAACAGGTGCATTAGGTATAGAGGCTCTATCCAGGGGCGCAAAGAAATCTATTTTTATTGACAAATCTTTATATGCTTTGAAACTTTGTAAGTTGAATTGTAAAAAATTTGATCTTTGCATGTACACAGAAATAATAGAAATGGATATTGTAAAAGACAGTATACTTAATAATTTTTTCAACGCAGATCTTTTTTTTTGTGATCCTCCTTACGAAGATTTTCATACAGAAGTATTAATTAAAAAATTAGGAGAATTTACTACAAAAGGTTCCATTGGTGTAATAGAGTTGTCAAAAAAGTCTGAGATATATAATCCTAAAGGATTTGAATTAATTACTACAAAAATAGTTTCAAACTCAAAGTTTTACTTCCTAAAAGCAAACTGATACTACTTTCTATTGAAAAGCTTTTCTATATCTGTAACATTTAATTTCACGTAAGTCGGTCTTCCGTGGTTACATTGACCTGAAAAACTAGTCTCCTCCATCTTTCTTAATAAATCATTCATTTCTTCAACTTGCAAAATTCTTCCAGATCTTATAGACCCGTAACAAGCTAATGTAGAACATCTTTTATTAATTTCATATTCTAAGGAATCTGAATTGTCTTCGTTGATAAGTTCGTTGACTAACTTTTCCATTAAATCTTGCAAATTACAATCTCCTATCAAAGCTGGTATCTCTCTTAAAATAATTGAGTCTGAACCAAATATTTCAGCTTTGATTCCAAACTTTTCTAAAGATAATAATTTTTCCTTTAAATTATAAACAATTAAATTATCAACATTAATTATAACTGGAATAAGCAAAATTTGTGTTTTCATTGTTTTGTTATAAAAGTCCTGTTTAAGTTTTTCGTATACAATTCTCTCATGTGCAGCATGCTGATCAACAATTACAATTCCATCTTTTGTTTGAGAAATTATGTAATTTTCGTGAAATTGACTTTTGGCATAACCAAGTGGGAAATGAAACTGATCCTCACTTTTCTTTTCAAATTTTTTGAGCTCAACATTACTGTTTTGTTTTTTTATAGTATTGTTCTCAAAAATTATATTTTTTTCCGAATCATTAACTAGCTCAATTCTATTTAAAATCTCTTTGGTCTTCGAATTTGCTACTCTATGACCAATTTTTTCCAATGTTGTTTTTATAGATTTTATTAAAAATGAATTCAAAAGGTTCTTATCTTTAAATCTTACTTCATTTTTCATAGGATGAACATTCACATCCACCCAATCAAATGGACACTTTATATTTATTATTACCTGAGGAAATCTGTCGTGGAATAGCACGTCTCTGTAAGCAACTTTTATAATTGTATTCAGTGATTTGTCATTTATTATTCTACCATTCACATACAAAAACTGATTATTTGAATTAGAATAGCTATAAGTGGGAAGTCCCAACAAACCGTTAATAGTTAAATTTCCTCTTGTTTCATCCAAATAAATTGCATTTTCTACAAACTCACTACCAAGCACCTCTTCAACTCTTTTCTCAAAAGCTTTTTTATGTGTTAATTCACTGTAAAATTTTGTATTTATTATTTTTTTGTTATTTATAAAAAGGTTGAACTCTTTATCAAAATGAATCAATGCAAACTTTTGTATCAATCGTTTAATTAATAAGGATTCATAATTTTCTGATTTTAAAAATTTTAGCCTTGCTGGTGTTGAACAAAAGATATTTTTTGCTGAAACGAAACACCCCTTTTTTTGACCTGCAGGCTTTGAATGAATTAATTTTCCAGAAACAAGACTTATTTCATGACCTTCTAAATCATTTTTACAATTTGATCTTATAGTAAAATCTGACACTGAAACAATGGAGGATAATGCTTCGCCCCTAAAACCCATAGTCTTAATTTTATTTAGGAGAGAAAATTTCATCTTGGAGGTAGAGTGCCTTATCAATGCTTTAGATAGTTCATTTTTCTCCATACCACATCCATTATCAGACACAGTTATTTCGATTCTACCTCCTCCTTTAATGAAAATATCTATCCGACTTGCTTGCGCATCAATACTGTTTTCCACAAGCTCTTTCACTGCTGAAGCTGGTCGCTCTATAACCTCACCGGCTGCTATTTTATTAATTAATTCATCTGGTAAAATGTTTATTTTATTCATTATTTATTCAAATAAATTTTAGCCAATTTTTTTCCTTCTTCAACAGCTGGCTGATTAAATGGATTTAAATTAAGTAAGCTGCAACATAAAATTGTTTCTATAAAGAAAAACATCATTAAACTTCCAATTACTTCCTCACTAATCCTCTCAATCATTATTGTTCTTACAGGTAATTTTTGATTTTTTAATGACTTAATTGTTGCCTTCATTTCTGCAAATAAAAGTTGTTCTAGAGATTTTGAGTGCATAACTGGATATTTTTTTTTTCTTGATATACTACAATTCAAAGATAGAGAATTTGAATTCAACTTCCTTCCTATTATTGTAAATATTTTATCTTTTGGACCATCTAAATATAGTTGGAGTTGACTATGTTGGTCAACTGTTCCAAGCGCATTGATGGGAGTAATACCCTTCCTTTTTTTTCCTATGCTTTCTGACCATAATTGGCGGTACCAAAATGATAAGTTATTTAATGAATCTGAGTATGGCATAATTACAGACATATTAATTCGTTTCTTATTTAAATTAAAAATTGACAATGATGAAAAAAAAAAAGAATCAAAAGTTTTTTCATTCTGGATTTTTTTTAAAAAAGATTTTGCACCAATACAAAATGCTTTAATGTCAAAATCTACTAAAGCTGCTGGCAAAAGACCTACTATAGAAAATACTGAGTATCTCCCGCCAACAAACGAAGGATGTTCCAAATAATAATAATCATGATTTTCTTGTATTTCCTTTAGAACGCTTTTTTTATTTTCAGTTATTATAAAAACTCTTTTTTTAAGCGAAATTTTTTTTTTTCTGTAAAAGTTTTCTACAAAAAAGTACTGTGAAATAGTTTCTATTGTTTCTCCAGACTTTGAAGTTACAATAATTCCCGTAGTTGAGAGGTCAATATTTTTTAACAATTGTAATATTGATTTTTCATCAATATTTTCAATAAAATAAAGTTTTGGCTTTGTTGAATTATAAAAAATGTTATCAAATAAAGATACTAGTGTTTTCCCTCCCAGACTAGACCCCCCAGTACCTAATAAAAGAATGTTTTCAAAATTTTGTAATTTCCTAACTGAATCAAATATAATATCAAGGTTTTTATTGTAAAGATCATCTATGAATCCAAATGAACAATTTTTGATTTTTTTTATTATTTTTTTTTTTGATGCGCAGTAATTTTTTTCTTTTAGCTTTTTCTCTTTATCTCCAAAATTAAAACATTTTTGTGAAAAGGTCATTTTTTATCTGGCTTTCCTACTATCATAAAAAAAAGATCTTCGCTTTTGAAATATTTAGATGCAACCTCATTTACCATTTTTAAATTTATGTTATTAATTATTTTCTCCCTCCTGGTAAAATAATCTTCACCTAATTTAAAATATTGAACTATTTGTAACAACCCGGCAATAGAGGAGGTGCTAGTGAAATTTCTTGTGAAAGATCCATTAAAATAAGCTTTAGCATTTTCTAATTCATCTTCACTTATTCCTTTTTTCTGAATGTCTTTCCAATTTTTTTTTACGCTTTGGATTGTTTTGTATACTGATTTATTTCTAGTTTGGAACCCCCCAACTAGTACTCCATCATTTTCATATGGAAGCAGATAAGAGTATACAGAATAAACTAGTCCCTTTTTTTCTCTTATATTTTTATATAATCTAGATTGAAAACCACCTCCTCCTAATATGTAGTTCGCGATTCTCAAAGAAAAATAATCTTTATCATTTCTTGCTAATCCAGGATGCCCAAATAAGACACTTGTTTGAGGAGTTTCCATTTCATAAAGTTTTTCGCCAACTGATAAGTTAGAAAAGCCCTCTACAGCTGGAATTTCCAATTTATCTTCCAGTTTACCAAAAACTAAATCTATGTATTTAATTAAATCTTTCTTATCAACATCACCAGCAACACCAATAACTAAATTTTTTTTTTGAAAAGCTTGCTTGTGAAAGTCAATTAAGTCCTTTCTTGTTAAATTTTTTAAGGAGTTAACAGATCCTTTTATGTTTCTTGAAAAGATATGATCGCCAAAAAAATTTTCGTTGAATTTATTAGAGGCTATACTTGAAACATTTGCCTGATCAATTTTAATACTTGCTATGATTTGGTTTTTCACTTTTTGAATTTCATCCTCTGAAAATTTCGGATGGTTGATTGCTTCTTTGAAAAGATTAAACCCCTCTTGACTTTGTGATGAAATTATTTGAAATACACCATCAATCCTATTTTTTTGAGAAGAAAAACGTAATTTCATTCCATTTCGCTTCATGGAATTTCTAAATTCTTTTGAAGTATAATTTTTGGTACCCTCGTCCATAAGGGATACCATCAAGTTTGAAAGCCCATTTTTTTCTTTTTTTTCTAAAGAACTTCCACCACTAAAACTAAAGTTTACACTTATGATTGGAATTGAGTTGTCCTTGACAAACCAAAATTGAATTCCTGATTTGGTTTGTAATTTCTCAAAATCAAGTGCTTCCAAGCTATGAAAACAAAAAACTAAAATCAAAAATATTATTCTCAATTCCTTAAACTTCCTGTCACATAATTTTTATTTTGCATAAATTTTTTAAGTTCTTTTGTTACTAAATCTACATTAATTTTTTTGAGTTTGTCATTCCATTTTTCTAGATCATCAAGTTTCAAACCAATTGAAAGTGCTTCTCCAATAATTTCTGCTGGTTTCAATATTCCATCCATTCCATAAATACTATCAAAAAAATATTTCTGTTTTTCTAACTCTAGTTTTTCTTTAGTAATTTTATTTACTATTATTTTTCCAATTTCATTTTCTATAATATTTGATATCTTTTTGTCTTCGATTTCTTTGTTCGGAATAGCGTAAAAATATATATATCCTTCTCCTTTTGAAAAGCCTTGATAAAAACCTCCTATCATTGAAAAAATTTTCTTTTTGTTAACAAGCTCATCATAGAGGATACTTGAACTACCACCGGCAATTATTTTCATACCAAGATCAAGGGCCATTGATTCTAAAATAGAATTATTAAACGATTTAGTTCTATAAATTCTTTTCCAAATTTGTTGTTTCACGTTTTGATGCTTAAGTTCAATGAATGCCGAAGTCTTCAAATTAGGATCGGATATGTTTTTACTCTTGCCTTCATAAGCAACTTTAATATCGCCGTAATATTTTTTTACTAGTTTTTTTGCATCAGAGAACTTTATGTCTCCAGATAAAACAAGTATTGCATTCTGAGGGTTGTAATATTTTTCATAAAAATTAAAAACATCATCATAATTTAAATTCTCTATTTCGTGCTTCCAACCTATAATTGGTCGTCCATAATAATTATTTGGATACAATACACTCCGCATTGACTCATCAAGTTGTGCTGAAGGATCACTTTCAATCCTTTGAAAACGCTCCTCTAAAATAACTTCTCTTTCAATCTCTACGTTTTTCTTTGTTAGTGTAAGGTTCTTCATTCTGTCAGCTTCAAGCTCAATTATTTTTTCTAAGTGTTTACTTGGAAATATTTGATAGTAGGCTGTGTAGTCATAACTTGTAAAGGCATTTTCACTACCCCCTATTTTAGATAAGAAATTTGAAAAATAGTTTTTTGGAAATTTTTTTGTGCCCTTAAACATAAGATGTTCCATGAAATGAGCCAAACCACTTTTTCCTTTTTCTTCAACATCTGAACCAAATTTATACCAAATCATCTGTGCGACAACGGGCGCTCTAGAATTTTCAACAACAATGAGTGTCAAACCATTTTTAAGTTTATAAGATTTTGCATCAAAGATTTTTTTTGATGTGGCATCAAATACAAATAGGATAGAGATAATGAAAATGTATATTATTTTCATTTAATCAATTACTGGCAAATTATCTAAGCTTCGAAAATCAAATTCTTCTCTAGGAGGAAAACTATTTCTTGTTTCACTCACATTATTCTGGGGGTTTGTTAGAAAAGAAGAAACATTTTGATCCGGAATATATCTACGTGAAAAATTGTAACCTTTATCATATATTGGTCTATAGTAAAGGTTACCTTGCTTAAAACCTTGAACATAACGACCATAAACCCATTGGCCAATTGAAAATTTTTTATTCTCCTTAAATTTTTCTAGTGAATCTGAAGGAGTTGGAGATGATTGTATGTTTATCTTTGGTGCAATATAGTTAGTCACTTGAGGCCTAATACTTTGTTGATTATTTTGAAATTGATTGTCAAATGAAGGTACATTTCGGATTTGACTATTCGACCTAACACTTTTTTTGGCAACTTTATTAAAATCTGGTGGTAATACCAGTTCTGGAATTTCTTCAGAAATACCAGTTTCTAAGTTAGGTTTTGTTAAACCTGCAATATCTTGGATTGTTTCACAGGAAGTGAGACAAAAAGCAAATATTAGAAGAAAAATTTTGCCTATTTTATTAGTCATAATCATCACACATAAATCCACCATTAACGTAGTCTTTAGCAACACGGACACAGTTATTTTGAATACCAAATAATTCCATCTCCTCATCAAGTGTTACAACCGGTGAACTATTATTCTGAAGATTGTTATTTTGATTAGGAAAATTATTAGGATAGTTTTGAGAAACACCAAGATTGTTTGAATATGAGTATGGTAAAGGTGCTGCTTGGTCGATTGAATATTGAGGGAATGGAGGTGGTGGTGGAGCTAACATTGGTGTTCCATTTGGCCCAACATAATAATATTGTCTTTGACTTCTGTAAATGGGGTCATAATAAGACTGTTGTTGTATTGGAGGCTGAAATTGTTTGATGTCTTGTTGTTGGGAACCTTCAAAATATTGGCTATCTGGCAATGCATATTCTGGAACTTCAACTGCTTCTTCAATTATAACAGCCTCACTTTGTTCAGGCTCCTCCTCTTCCCAGAAAGTCACGGAGTCATAAAGAAAATCACCAGCCTCAGATATCGAATCAATTGTGGAGTCAACTGTAGATTCTATTGTTTCACATGACTGGATCATAGAAAAAGTGAATAGAAAAAGAAAAAGTTTTTGTATACTCGGCGTTTTCATCTATAATACTATATATTGTGTTTAATAATGCATTTATAAGAACATTTTGTTGTATAACTTATATATAGATAACATTACTTTTTCCTTTTGAAAAGCACATTTCATATTATTTTTATTATTTTTTTAACAAAACATAATAAAAAAAAATTAAGGCACCAACTGTTATAAAACTATCTGCAAAATTAAATGCAGGCCAATGAAAACCTTTGTAGTAAATATCAATAAAATCAATTACATAAAGGTTATTAATCCTATCAACACCATTTCCCAGGGCACCTCCCAAAATCATTGATAAAGCAACAAGTTCTGTTGTTCTTTGTGATTTGTAGATTAGAAAAATTATGTAACCTGAAACAATTAAAGAAATTATGCCAAGTAAAAATGTAATATTTAGTTCAGAAAGCAGTCCGAAACTTACTCCTTTGTTTTGCACATAAACTAAATTTAAACCATCAAAGACATTTTGTCCTGATACAAAAAAATCGATGTTTTTTTCAACATAATTCTTTGATACTTGATCAATTATGAAAGTTATAAAAGTTATTAAAACAGAAAAAAATAATTTACTATGACTTAGCATTTATAACCGAATTGCATCTCTCACAAAGATCATTTAGATCGTTTACTTTTTCAAACAGCTTCCAACATCTCGGACATTTCTGGCTCTCATATTTGATAATTTTTATCCCAATATCTTTTTCGTCAGAATTAAAGATAAAGTTTTCATCATAACTATCGGATATTTTTATCTTTGATGATATCAGTATCTCACTAAGATCAAATGACTCTGCTATTTTTTTATATTCAGAATCCTTAAAAAAAATATCAGCCCTTACTTCCAAACTAGATTTTATTTCTCTAAGGCTTCTCTTTTTCTCTACTGTGAAAGAGAATGCATTTTTAATTTCTAAAATTTTACACCATTTTTTTTCAAGTTCATGATCTTTCCATTCTTCAGAAATTAGTAAAGTTTTTAGTAAATGACAGCTTTTTTCTTTATTTTTATTATTAAAATCTAGCCAATTTTGCCAAGCCTCTTCAGTGGTAAATGGAATTATAGGAGAGAGCCACCTAATTAAACACTCAAACACATCAATCATCACAGTTTTTGTTGATCTTGACAAGATAGAGTTTGGCGCATTGCAGTATAAGGCGTCTTTTCTGATATCAAAGAAAAGAGACGAAAGCTCCTTGGAACAAAAACTTAAAATTGTCTGGTATGCTTTATAAAAATTAAAGTCTTCATAGTTTTTGTTTACTTCGTGATTTAGACAATAAAGTTTGTGTCTAATAAACTTTTCTAAGGATGGCATTTTGTTATGTTCAACAGAATCTTCAATAGAAAAATTGTTTAAATTACCTAAAATAAATCTTATTGTATTCCTAATTTTCCTATAACTTTCAGCTTGCCTGTTTAAGTTTTCATAACTTATTTTTACATCATCGTTATAATTAGAGTTAGCGACCCATAATCTTAAAATATCAGCTCCATATTTTTTTATTACATCAGAAGGTGAAATCACATTTCCAAGTGATTTTGACATTTTTTTACCTTGGTCATCAATCACAAACCCATGAGTCAATACTGTCTTAAAAGGACTTTCTCCATAATTAGCACAACTCTCAATCAATGAAGTTTGAAACCATCCACGATGTTGGTCAGATCCCTCTAAATATAAATCCGCTTTATCTTTTATACCCCTATTTTTTAAAACATAAACGTGACTAGCACCAGAATCAAACCAAACATCCAGTATTGATTCAACTTTGTCATAATCGTCAGAATTTTCTGTGCCCTCAAGAAAATACTTTTTAGGTTTTTTAAACCAAGAATCTATTCCCTCACTTTGTATTATTTTAAGAATTTTACTATTTACACTCTTACTAATAAGTGGTTTCCCAGATTTTTTTGAGATAAAAATAGTGATTGGAACACCCCATGATCTTTGCCTTGAAACACACCAATCTGGTCGATCATTGACCATTGAAGTAATACGTTTTTTACTATTAGAAGGAATCCAATTTACTTTATTTATTTCATCAAGAGCTATTTTCCGTAAATTTTTTGTCTCAAGTGATATGAACCACTGAGAAGTAGCTCTATATATCAAAGGAGCCTTGGATCTCCATGAATGTGGATAGCTGTGAAAGTAATCATACTCACTTACCAAAGTAACCGATTTCCTTAATTCCTCAACAACTAGACTGTCAGCTTTATATACGTGAATACCTTGAAAATAAGGAATATTTGAAGTGTACAATCCACCATCATCAATTGTTGATGTAATTTCCAAATTATTTTTTTTTCCAACCTCAAAATCTTCTATACCATGATTTGGGGCTATATGAACAAAACCTGTGCCAGTTTCGTCAGTTACATGTTCAGCAGCAAATAAATTTACAGTAAAATCATACCCAATTTCTTTTAGAGGATGTGCACATTTAATTTTGTTTAAATCTATAGTTTCAATAGTTTTGATAATTTTATAATTTTTTAATGAATGTTTTTTACAAAAATCAAGTAACAGATTTTCTGCGATAATTATTCTTTCTGATTTTATTAAATTAAATTGCTCAATATTCTCTTCGATCTGTATCAATTGGTAATTTAAACTATCAGAAAATGCTACTGCTTTGTTGCAAGGGATCGTCCATGGAGTTGTTGTCCAGATAATTATACTAGAATTTTCTATCCCTTGAATTATAGGAAATTTTACATAAACTGCTGTAGATTTTTTTTCAATATATTCTATCTCTGCTTCAGCTAAGGCTGTTTTCTCAACTACTGACCACATCACTGGTTTGAAACCAAGATAAAGTTGACCAGATTCTAGAAATTTTAATAATTCAGAAACAATTGTAGATTCTGCATTTTTATTCATTGTAAGGTATATTTCTTTCCAATCTGTTTGAATACCAAATCTATCAAATTGTTCCATCTGGGTGTCTACCCATTTTTTAGCGAACTTTCTGCATTCATCTCTAAAGATATGCAGATCAACTTCCTCTTTTTTTTTACCAGATTTTCTAAATTTTTCTTCTACCTTCCACTCGATTGGAAGCCCGTGACAATCCCATCCAGGAATATAATTAACGTTAAGAGAATTCTGAAATTTATGCCTACATACAATATCTTTTAAAATTTTATTCAGTGCATGTCCTAAATGCAAATCTCCATTTGCATATGGCGGTCCATCATGAAGTATAAACTTGTTCAAGTTTTCACTTCTTTTTTTGAGGATTTCGTGAATCTTGTTTTTTTTCCAAAATTTTAACCAATGCAACTCACTTTCTGAGAGGTTGGCCTTCATCGAAAAATTCGTTCTTGGTAAATTAATTGTTTTTGAATAATCTGTCATTTTTTACTTGATTAATATCTTTTATAATCTGATCTCGCAAATTGACAATAGATTCAAATTTTTTTTCAGGTCTTATAAATTTCAAAAATTTTACTATTATCCTCTCTCGATAAATATCAGCATCAAAATTAAAAATATGAACCTCTAGAAGTGGAATAGATTTATTAAAGGTAGGCTTTATTCCATAGTTTGCTATTCCGAAAAAAACTTTTTCACCAAACTCTAATGGAATATTAACAGAAACCATGTAGACACCTCTATGAATATCACAATAATTGCTTACGTTGAGGTTTGCAGTTCTAAAACCAAGTTCTCGAGCTTTCTTGTCACCTTTAATTACCCTCTCGGAAATAATCCACTCACGTGTCAATATAGAATTAGCTGTATTTAAATCACCTGTTCTCAATAGTTTTCTGATTGTTGATGAAGAAATTTCATGTTTTATATTTCTTTTTACCTCTGGCACAACAAAGAATTTAAATTTATTAGTTTTTTTTACATAATCATTCAAATATTTTGTATTTCCAACTCTATTATTTCCAAAAACGAAGTCAAAGCCAGTTACAACGGAACCCACTTTTAGATCTTCAACCAAATTCTTTGTTACAAAATCAAGAGCTGTGCATTTTAAAAAATTTTCGTCAAATTTGATATTAATCAGAAAATCCACACCCATATTTGTGAATATATTAAATTTTTCTCTGAACGGTGTTAATCTGAAAAATTGATTTTCACCACTAAAATAAGACTTTGGATGCGGTTCAAATGTCAAAATGCCTAGTTTACTTTTATTTTGTATAGAAATTTGTTTTGCTTTTTGAATTACGGCTTGATGTCCTAAGTGGACTCCATCAAAATTTCCAATAGCTATTGTTGCATTTTCGTATTTCTTTGAAACCTTAAATGACCTAAATATTTGCATCTAATCAATTTTTGCCCTTGACGAAACCATAATTTCTGCGATTCCAGTAAGAATTTTTTTATTTTCAATAAAACATTCTGTGAGCAATTTTATTTTATTTTTGTCTAGGTCAATCTCCTCTATTTTTACTTTTGCAGTTACTGTTTCATTGACAAAAACTGGTGCCAAAAATTTCAAAGATTGATTGAGGTAAATACTTCCTGGGCCAGGAAGTTTCGTTGCAATCACTGTGGAGATCAAACTCCCAGACAAAAAACCATGGGCAATTCTTTTTTTAAATATTGTGTGCCTTGCAAATTCTTCATCGATATGTACCGGGTTTTTATCACCAGTAACTTCAGAAAAGGTATTGATATCTTTTTCTAATATTTTTTTTTCATATTTTGCTTCTTGCCCTAAAACTAAGTCTTCTATAAAAAATCCGTGTTTTTCAAAATATTTTTTCTTATTCATTATTGGTTTATAAAATTAAATATTAAAAAGTTTGTATAAGATAATATATAAGAGATTTATGGTACATTTTTTTTTTCAATTAATTTACATATTTTTTTTTGTGAATGTAAATGCTGAGCTTCTTAGTAATTTTAATAGTTATAGTAAAACAAAACAAAATTTAAAGATAGTCGAATTAGCTGAAAAACAGTTTAATTATCCTTGGGGAATTACATTTGTTGATACTAACATATTATTAATAACTGAAAAAAATGGTGGCTTATTTAAATTTGATTTGATTTCTAATAAAAAAAAAAAAATTCTACACAATATACCAGTCCTAAAAAAAAATAATGGTCAAGGTGGACTTCTTGATGTTTGCGCTCACTCTGATGGATATATTTACTTTACTTACAGCCACAAATCAGTGCATGAAGATTCAAACAAATTTTCTAAAAAATACAGTACTGCAATAGGAAGAGGCAAGCTAATAGACAATGAAATTAAAGATTTTCAAGTTTTACTAAATGGAATTCCTAAGTTAAATTCAAAAAAACATTGGGGAGCAAGAATTGTAATTAAAGATAATTTTATATATGCCGGATTTGGAGAGAGAGATGAGGGAATGATTGCTCAAGATCCACAAAAACACCCAGGCAGTATCATAAGAATTAAAACCAACGGATCAATTCCTGACGACAACCCAAAATATTTAGGCTACAAAAACTGGTTGCCGGAAATTTATCAAATTGGTTTAAGAAACCCACAAGGAATGGCATTATCACCCACGGATGGAAATATATATTTTTCTCAACACGGTCCGATGGGTGGAGATAATATTGGAATAGTAAAATTTGCAGGCAACCTTGGATGGAAAGATATTGCTTGGGGAGGAAGAGAATATTCCGGCAGAAAAATAGGTCAATCTCACTTCAAAGATAATTACGATAAACCTATTATTTCTTGGGTGCCGTCAATCGGTATTGGAAGTATTAATTTTTATGAAGGAAATAGCTTTTCTGAATGGAACGGAGATCTAATAATTTCGGCAACAAAAACAAAAATGCTGGCACGCTTAGAAATAGAAAAAAATCAAGTCACTAACAAAGAAATTATAATAAAAAATCATCCTGAGATTGGCCGAATCAGAGACTTTGAAATAAATCACTTGGGAGATATTTACGTGATCTCAGATGAAAAAAAATCATCGTTATGGAAGATCACTAACAATTAATCTGTATCAAGTAATGCTGAACAGAATTGGTCTGCATTAAACCTAGTTAAGTCTTTTTTGGCTTCACCAGTTCCTATAAAAGATATCGGTATTTTGAGTTTCTCTGCTATTGGCACTAATGCCCCACCTTTGGCAGAACCATCCAATTTAGTTATCACCAAACTGTCAATGTTACAAATTTCTTTAAATACTTCAGCCTGCTTAATTGAGTTTTGTCCAATATTTCCATCTAAAACAAGAACAATTTCGGTTGGTATTGATTCATCAATTTTTTTAAGGACTCTTATAATTTTTGATAGTTCATCCATAAGATCTTTTTTATTATGGAGTCTCCCTGCAGTATCAATTAATAAAATGTCTAATGATTTTTCTTGAGCATCCTTCACAGATTTGTATGCAAGTGCTGCTGGATCGGAGGCTTGCTCAGCAAAGAAAAACTCAGAGTTTGATCTTTCAGACCAAATCTTGAGTTGTTCAACTGCAGCTGCTCGAAATGTATCACCTGCTACCATTCCAACTTTCTTTCCTTCAGATCCATATTTTGTTGCTAATTTTCCGATCGTAGCTGTTTTCCCAACACCATTAACACCAACAACAAGGATTACATTTAAGGTTTCATTGAGCAAAATATCTTTTTCAAGAGATGTTAAGATTTCTTTTAATCTTTTCTTTATTACTGTTTTAACTTTAATTGGTGATGGTTCTACCATTTTAGATTTTCTTAATTCATCTATTATTTTTGAGGAAACATCAACTCCTATATCTGCTGATATAAGAAGTTCCTCGAGTTCAAGTAGAGTTGATTCATCAATTTTTTTACTTTTAAGAATTTTTTTGATTCCACCTGAAATCTTATCAGAGGATTTGGATAAACCATCTTTTAATTTTTTTAGCCAACCTACAACCATTATTTTATTATTTCGGCTATCAGCATATCGTCTTGTCTTGATACGATTGTGATATTAACAAATGAACCAGATTTGGGGATGAAATTAGAACATTTAGATATATTGACTTTCAAAAATTCATCCGTATAGCTTTTTTTGTAGGATTCAAACAAAATAGATGTTGACTTTCCAATTAAATCATTAAGTTGATTATACAATATCTTACTAGATTCTTCTCGAAGAATCTTTACTCTTTCTTTTTTTATTTTGTTAGGCACTTGTGGCATTTTAGACGCAGGTGTGCCCTCTTTTGGTGAATAAGGGAAAATATGAACATTCGAGAATTTACATTGCTTAATTAAATTTAAGGTCTCTAAAAAATGCTGATCTCTCTCTGTCGGAAATCCTACTATCACATCTGCACCAAATGTAAATTCTGGTCTTGCAGATTTTAGTTTCTCGCATAACGAAATAACTTGCTCCCTGTTGTGTCTCCTTTTCATTCTTTTTAAAATAAGATTGTCTCCGGATTGCATCGAAAGGTGCAAGTGGGGTAAAAGTCTTTTCTCATTACAAAGCAAATGGAAAAGATCAGAATCTATTTCAGCAGGGTCTATCGAAGACAATCTCAATCTTTTTAACTTGGGTTGTGAAAATAACAGTCTTTTTATAATGTTTCCTAATCTAGGATGTCCAGGTAAATCATGTCCATATGATGTTAAATCAACCCCAGTAAAAATGATTTCCGAATAACCTTTATTTAGAATCTTTTCAGTTCTTTTAAAAATTTCTTCAAAAGGTAGACTTTTAGAGTCCCCTCTTCCGAATGGAATAATGCAGAATGTACATCTATGATCACAACCTTGCTGAATCTGAAGAGTTGCTCTTGATCTACTTGAGATGAAATTTCCTAAATGAGGGAATTTAAATACTTTTTTTGTTTGAGATGTTGCTCCGGTGTAACTCCCAAACTCAGTTTTTTTATCATTATCAATTATTCTTGAAACATTCGCTAGTTTTGAAAATTTTTTTTTTTCAATCTGACTAGCACAACCAGTCACAAGAATCTTGTGTGCAGGAAAGTTTTTTGATGCTTTCTTAACTTCGTTAATCGATTTTCTAACGGCTTGATTAGTTACGGCGCACGTATTGATTACTATTTTTTGATCAATATTATTTTCAGCAAGAATATTTTTGATTACTTCAGATTCAAAAAAATTGAGCCTACAACCTAAATTAATCACCCTAGAACTATTTTTACTCATCTGCAATAAACCTAAATAACTATCTCACCCTTAAAAATTTCTTTAGCATCCCCAATAGTTAAAATATGATCATCTTTAGTAATTTCAATATTGAGGTTGCCACCAGTCATTTCTACATTCACTCGACTTTTACAATGATTTAATTTATGAGAGGCGTATGCAGATGCTCCAGCACCAGATCCACAGGCGTCTGTCATTCCAACTCCCCTTTCGAAAGTCATAACCTTTAACTGATTATCTGAAATACTTTTAACGGCACTTATATTCACACCTTCAGGAAATAAGTCACCTTCTAAGATTTTTTTTGAGTCAATACAAAGTTTTTGCTGATCAATATTTTTAACGAAAAAAATTAAATGTGGGTTACCAACATTTATCGAAAAACCTTCTTTTAAATATTTTAAATTAAATCCAAGGTTTTGTGTATCCATCTCTCCTCGAAGTGGTATTTTGTTCCATTGCAAGTTAGGTTTACCGAGGTCAACAGCGATCATGCCATTGCTTAACATTTCAATATCAATTAAACCAGCTTTTGTTTCAATTGTAGTGTTTGTTTTTTTTGACTTTTCCATGTAGTATTTACCAACGCATCTTAGGGCGTTCCCGCAAACTTCTGCTTCTGATCCGTCCTTATTGAAGAACTTTGTTTCTAAGTCTGAATACGCTTCATCAGATTTCCTCAAACAAACAACAAGATCACACCCAATTCCTGTTTTCCTATCGGAAATAATTCTCACCAACTCATCCGTTAAATTTATTTGACTATCTTCAAGAAATATAACAAAGTCGTTTCCTAATCCGTGCGCTTTTATGAAGTTATACTTTTTCATTTCTAGATCAATTTAAATAATTTACTTTAAGAGTTAAATGTTTTTTGTTATAAACACAACTATTAAACAGTCAGTCCACGAGTTTCGTGCACTGACTTTTTTTGTTTTGTATTAAATTATGTTTGAAAATCTTACTGATAAAATCACCGGAATCTTTGATAAACTTAAGGGTAAGGCTATCATTGATGATTCAAGCCTCAATGATGTCATGAGGGAAATCAGAATTGCTTTACTTGAATCTGATGTATCAATTAGTGTTGCAAAAGATTTCATTGATAAAGTTAAAAGTAATGCATTAGGCCAAGAAGTTATAAAAAGTGTTTCCCCATCACAAATGATTATAAAAATTGTAAATGATGAACTTGTGAGTCTTTTAGGTTCTCAGAATGATTTCCTAAATTTAAAAGGAAAATCTCCTTCTTTAATATTGATGGTAGGGTTGCAAGGCTCAGGAAAAACAACAACCTCAGCCAAACTCGCGAGATGGATCATTAAACAAAATAATAAGAAAGTGATGATGGCTTCACTTGATATTTACAGACCAGCAGCTCAAGAACAATTGATAACACTAGGGAATGATAATAATATTTCTACCCTAGGCATTCAAAAAAATAAATCACCATTAGAAATTTCAAAAATTGCTCTTCAAGAAGCAAAGAAATCGGATGCTGATATTTTAATTCTAGATAGCGCAGGAAGAAATCATATTGATAAGAAAATGATGAAAGAGATTAAAGATATCTCAGAATCCCATCCTTTCTCTGAAATACTTTTGGTATCAGATTCAATGACAGGGCAAGACGCTGTAAACACCGCGAAAAGTTTTTCTGAACAACTAAATTTAACTGGAATCATATTAACAAGAATTGATGGTGATTCAAGGGGCGGGGCAGCTCTTTCAATGAGGTATATTACAGAAAAACCCATTAAATTTATGGGTGTTGGAGAAAAAATTGACGATTTTGAAACTTTCCATCCTGATAGAATAGCTAATAGAATTTTGGGTATGGGGGATGTGGTCTCATTAGTTGAAAAAGCCTCAGAGGAGATTGACGAGGAAGAAGCAAAAAAAATGCAAAAAAAAATCCTCAAAGGGAGATTTACTCTCTTAGATTATTCAAAACAATTAGATCAACTCACAAAAATGGGAGGTATTCAAAGTGTAATGAAGTATCTTCCTGGAATGTCTGGTCTTAAAGAAAAAGTTGAAGAATCAATGCAAAAAAATGATATTTTTAAAAAACAAAGGGCTATTATTAACTCCATGACGCCAAAGGAGCGAAGCTTTCCTGACATTATCAAAGCATCTAGAAAAATAAGAATATCAAGTGGGTCCGGAACACACGTACAAGATATTAATAAACTATTAAAACAATTTAAAAAAATGAGTCAAATGATGAAAAAGATGGGAAAAAGTAAAGATGTTCAGAATATGATGAATACAGGTCAGTTTGATGATCTTCAGGGATTAATGAATAAAAATAAGTCATTTTAAGAGAAAGGAATATTAAATGTCAGTATCATTAAGATTATCCAGGGGTGGTTCTAAAAAGAGACCATTCTTCAGAATCGTTGCAGCAGACGTTAGAGCTCCAAGAGATGGTAAATATCTGGAAAGGTTAGGAACCTATAATCCAATGCGATCAAAGGAGGACCCTGAAAGAATAAATTTAAATTTGGATAGAATAAAATATTGGTTATCTGTGGGAGCAAGACCAACGGAAAGAGTTAATAAGTTCTTAGCAATTGAAGGTTTAACAAAAAAATCAGAAATTCCAAAACAAACAAAACAAGACAAACCAAGAAAAAAAACTCTCGAAAAATTAAAAGCAAAAGAGGAAAAACTTAAATCGAAAGAAGACTTGAAAAACGCTTCAGATTCTGAAGCAAGTTCGTCAGATGAAAATAAAACAGATTCACAAGCTAATGCGGATACTAAAGTTCAACCAAATGCATCTGCAGAACAAACCGAATCTATACCTGCAACACCCCCTGCGGAACCTAAAACCACAGCAGAGCAACCTCAAGAAACACCTCAAGTATCTGCAGAACCGCCTGCGGAACCTAAAACCACAGCAGAGCAACCTCAAGAAACACCTCAAGCATCTGCAGAACCGCCTGCGG
>MDTG01349216.1_pt1 | contig 21261 bp, 21 predicted proteins | sample 811421 | NCBI WGS metagenome assembly MDTG01 (sample SAMN05326645, study PRJNA326480) | marine metagenome | isolation source: seawater | place: Pacific Ocean: South East | collected 2011 | reverse complement strand
TAGAAAAGAAAGATGAAAGAAATGCAACTAAATTTTTATTTCCAGGTTTAAATTTTAATCAAGACGAAATATCTTGTGCCCTTGGTATTGCTACTTTATCAAAATTATCAAGAACTAATAATAAACGTTTTAAAATATATAAAACTTTAAAAAAATATATACATAACTCAAAATTATTTACAATTTATGAAGTAGATAAAAAAGTATTTCCATCAATATATTTTTTACCAATAATGTGCTCATCAGAGTATAGAGGTAAAGTTATTAGATATCTTGCAAAATATAATGTGCCAATAAATAGTGACTATTCTGAATTGGTTGCATTATGGCCATGGTTAAAATCTAAAGGTAAAACTTATAATGCACTTAAATATAAAAATAACTCATTTAATTTGAAAATATTCGAGGAATGGTCAAATAAAGAAGTTGAAAACATAGGTAGAATTTTTAACTTTATAGAAAGAAAAATTTTGAACTTAAAAAATTTTGATTTATGAGAGCAGCTATTCTATTTAAAAAAAAAAAAATCAAAATCCTTTCACTGAAGATTCCAAAATTAAAGAGAGGTCAAGTTTTAGTTAAATTATTATATTCTGGAGTATGCAAAAGTCAGGTAATGGAGTATTTACAGTTAAGAGGCAAAGATAAATATTTGCCACATCTGTTAGGACATGAAGCAGTTGGAATAGTGGTCAAAAAAGGTGCGGGTGTTAAGAAAGTAAAAGAAAAAGATAAAGTTATTTTATCTTGGATAAAATCATCTGGTATTGATGCTAATGCACCTTTTTTTAAAAATAAGCGAACAAAAATTAATGCAGGACAAATTACAACATTTTCAACAATGTCAATTATTTCAGAAAATAGATTAATTAAAAAACCAAAAGGGATATCAGATATATTTGGTACATTATGCGGATGTGCTTTTTTAACAGGTGCTGGCTTAGTCCTTAACAAAATTGGAAATAAGAATAAAGATAAGATAATCATAGTTTATGGACTTGGAGGAGTAGGACTGGCAGCTATAAGTTGTTTGATATCTTTAGGATATAAAAAAATTATTGGAGTAGACAATAACAATTATAAATTAAGCCTAGCAAAGAAGTTAGGATGCAAATTTTTAATAAATAATTCAAATAAAAATTATAAAAAAAAGATTTTTAATATATTTAAACAACAAGCAGATTTTTGTTTAGAATTTGCAGGTTATGCTAAGACAATTATGGATGCTTTTGACATGATTAAAGATGAAAGTGGCACTCTTTTTTTTGCATCTCACCCTGCTACAAAGGAAAATATTGTAATCAATCCTTTTGAGTTAATTAAAGGAAAAAAAATTTTTGGGTGCTGGGGAGGCTTTAGTAAACCAGATAAAGATATAAAAAATATTTCAAAAATTATTAGAGATGATCATAAAAAATTTTTTGAAAAATATTCTAAAATTTATGAGTTAGATGAAATTGAAAAAGCGTTGATAGATTTATCAAAGGGAAGAATATTAAGACCAATATTAAAATTAGTATGAAAAAAAAATTAACTTATTGTTTTGATATCGATAATACAATTTGTACTACAAAATCAACAAAATACTCAAAGTCTATACCTAAGGAAAAGATAATTAGAAAAATAAACAGCTTATACGATGATGGACATATTATTAAAATTTATACAGCTAGGTACATGGGAAGAAATAATGATCAACTCAATAAGGCAAAAAAACAGGGGTTTAAATCTACTGAAAATCAATTAAAAAAGTGGGGTTTAAAATATCATAACCTTTTTTTTGGTAAACCAAGTGCAGATTTGTATATTGATGACAAGTCAGTTTTTTATAAAAAAAACTGGATTACCATGCTGTAGAATAAGAATTTATTTTTAAAATTTGAAATTTAATGCATTTTTTTTAAATAGATAATTTTATTTTCTATTTTATCTATATTGAACCCTGCTTTTAAAGCTATAATAATTGATGGTTTATTAGTTTTTAATATTTGACATTTATATAATAATTTTTTTTTAACTGTACATTTTTTCAAAGCAAATAGACCAAAACCCTTCCCCTGATAAGATTTTAAAATTGCCCAAGATAAATTAAAGGCTGCATTTTTTTGGTCAATACGAACCATTCCTATTTTTTTTTTGTTATGAATTATAATTTTTATTTGAGATTTTGAATGTTTAAGTTTTTTAAACCAATTATAATGTTCTAATCTATCTATCTTTCTTCTCGAGATTGAGTTGTTGACTACGTAGCTTTTATTTCTCAATGAAAATAAAAATTCTCTATCATCGATTTTATAATTTCTTAGCCTAAGAAAGTGCATATTTAAAATTTACTAAAATTTTTTAATTGGATGGGTAAAATTTTTAACTTTTTTTAAAATACAGTCATTCCAAAGATTAGATTCTTTATTTTTAATTTTTATTTTCTGCAATTTATTTGTGTAATAATTCTTACTATAAATGATTTTGTATCTGCCAGAGTCCATAAAAAATTTCTTATGACCTAAACTTTGTTTAAAATTGTAAATATTCTTCCCTCTCCAGTGGTGGTTTTCATGAGCAAAATTCTTTTTAGGTGCAAAATCTCTTATAAAGATATAGCCATCTGATTTTACCAACCAATCTATAATTGATAAATTTTGAAATATTATTTTTCTGTCTACCCAGGATAGTACATCCTCAACAATCACCAAGTCAAACTTTTGATAATTATGATTATTTATTTTTGAAAATCTTGAACCAAAAAGAGTATTGTTATCAAGGTTCAATTTAAATTTTTTTTTTGCAAAGGAGCATGCTTTTTTTGATGGTTCTACACCATTTATTTTACATTGGTGGTTTTTTTTTAGGTGAAATAATAAATCTCCAATAAAGCATCCAATTTCTAAAACTTTTGTATTCCTGGTTATTTTTATTTTATGTATCAAAAGATTGTATATTGATAATTTATGCTCTCTTAAATAATTTTCACTCTTAAGTTTTATAAAATACTCTTTATTATTTTTTTTAAATCTAGAAAAAAAAGCGTTTGCTTCTTTTTTTTTATAAAATTTATCTTGATTAAATTTTGTTAGAATCTTGTTTTGCATATAAGAAGTGTTTATTCATATTTATTGGTAGTAACAACTCTTTTTTAAATATTATTTTTTTATTCAAAAGTTTATTAAATTTCACATATTTTTTTCTAATTTTTGAATTAGAGCTATTTGATAAAAAAAAAATTTTTCTATTACTAATCTTTCCAATGTACCTTGGTTTACGATTTAATTTAAGACTTTGTTTTATAAAGTTACTAATTTTTTCAACATCCAAATTTATAGTTTTATCTTTAAACAACTCTACTTGAATATATTGGCCATGGCGTTCATAAAATGAAATTCGATTTATATAATAGAATTTTTTGTTGGCACATAATATTTCAGTAAAATATGGAATTTTCTCTTTAACTTTAAAGAGAATATTATAGTGTTCTTTAATAGTGTTTTTATCTGTTAATAAAATTTTCTGCACCTCCTGTTTTGTTTTACCAGTTAATTCACTTAGGTAAATTTTATCAAATTCTCGTATTACAAATTTTTTTTTTGATGAGTAAATAATATTTTTTGTTATTTGAATATCTTGATTTTTAAAAAGTTTAAGTTTTTTTTTTTTTAAAATTCGAGGAATTATTTGAAGAGTTTCAAAAAGTAAATTTTGTGGCATAAAAAAGCTAGCATTTTTTTTAAATTTAATTCTAAATTTATCTCCTTCATCATTTGACTTAATTTTAAAATTATTTGGTATAAACCATTTAGTGAACAAATAAGCATAGGTGTCAGGTTCAAATTTATTAAATCTTTCAGTACATTTTTTAAAGATTTGTAGTAATTTATTTTTGTAGATATGATTAAGATTTATTCTGTCTGAAATTATAGAATTTTTTAAATCTTTTTTTAATGCTTCGGGCCACTTCTCAATATTGTCTTGTTGATTGATCAAATAATTATCAATTAAAATTTTATTAACTTTTTTCTTTTTAATTAATTTTATTTGAAATTTAAATTTTAATAATTTGATTAGATCATTACATCTTGGATAATCTAATGCATGAAATCCATTATTAATTTTATTTTTTTTTATTTTTAGATGATTAAATGTTTGCAAGTTTTTTTTTTGACTATGAATAATCGTTACATTATAATTTTTGATTATAAAAAAATAGCTCAATAAATATGAATATAAGTTATTTCCAATTATTAAGATTTTTTTTTTGCTCATTATTAATAATCAGATTTAAATATTGGATCAAATTGCTTTTTATTTTTTTTTGCTTTTTTATTTACAATTTTAAAGAAATCTGAGGCTGGGACTCCGACATTAGGTCTAAATGTAGTTAAATTATTGGTCGTAAATCTTTCATTTTTTTTTATATTTTTTGATGCAAAGATAGATCTTCTTAGATTTTTATTTTTATTAATATTGTTTTTTTTTGATGATTTATTACAAAAAACATTTGATAAGTTTGATTTTAATATCTTTAATTGATTAGGTTTTATAGAAAATTTACTATCCGGTGTTTTTTTTTCGTCTATTGTGAAATGTTTTTCAATTACACATACGCCAATACCAGATGAAATATATGAAGATACAATATCATCTGTATGATCAGATAAACCTATAAGGTTTTTTTTAAATTTTTTTTTTAGCTGATTAATTTGATCCAAATTTGCGTCATTGAGATTAGTTGGGTAGTTAGAAATACAATGTAAAATTATTAATTTGTTATGATATTTATTTATTATTTTTTTTGCTACGCTTATCTCTTTAATGCTTGCCATACCAGTTGAAATAATTATTGGTTTATTTTTTTTTGCAATATATTCTACCAATCTAACATCAGTAATTTCAAAAGAAGATATTTTATAAAGTTTTACATTGAGTTTCTCTAAGAAGTCCACGGCTTTTAAACTAAAGGGACTGCTAAATAATATTTTACCTTTCCTATTTGCATACTCAAATGCTTCTTTGTGCCATTTATAGGGTGTATGAGCTTTTTGGTATAAATCCCAGAGGTATTGATTTTTCCAAATACCAGATTTAATTTTAAAATGATTGTTTTTTATATTTAAAGTTATGTCTTCAGGCTCATAAGTTTGTATTTTTACTAAATCTGCACCATTTTTAAAGGCAGACTTAATTAAATTCATGAATCGTGATTTTGATTGCAAGTGGTTACCAGAAATCTCTGCAATTATTTTTGGGTTTTTATAGTTGAATTCTAAATTATTAGTGATTTTTACCATAAAAATATATAACTACCATATTATGACCACCAAAAAAATATATAATAATGTAATAAATGAAATCCAAAAAATTCGTACAAAAAATAATAAATTATGGATGGACCTGATGAGATTAGCATTCAAACATTCTCCAAAACAGGCCTCAAAAATTGTTAAAAAAATTAATATACATGATCAAAAAATTAGTAAACTCCTTAAGAAATTAGAAATTTGAGGAAGCTGATCAAATGATAAATTATGGACGACAGTTTATAGATAAAGCAGATGTAAATGCAGTTGTTAGAACATTAAAGTCAGATTTTTTGACACAAGGAGAAGAAGTACTCAAATTTGAAGAAAATTTATCTAAATATTTCAAATCTAAATACGTTACAGTTGTAAACAGTGGTACATCTGCACTTTATTTAACAATAAAAAGTTTAAAATTAAAAAAAAATTCTAAAATTTTGACCACGCCTATTACTTTTGCAGCCTCTGCGGCATCAATTATTTATAATAATCATATACCCATTTTGTGTGACATCAATTTAGAAGATTATACTTTAGATTTAAACCTTGTAGAAAAAAACATAAAAAAAAATAACGTGAAATGTGTTATAGCGGTAGATTATGCTGGCCATCCATGTGATTGGAATGGATTAAATAGTTTAAAAAAAAAATATGGCATAATATTAATAAATGATAATTGTCATGCAATTGGATCTAAAATTGATAATGACATTGGTTATTCCTCTAAATATGCTGATGTAACTACTCACAGTTATCATCCTGTGAAAAACCTGACTACTGGTGAGGGTGGAGCCATATTAACTAACAATTTTTTAATAAACCAAAGAGTCAAATTGTTGAGATCACATAATATCATGCGAAATGAACGTGATAAAAAAGAAAAAGGAATATGGTACTATAGAATTAATCAAATTGGGTACAATTTTAGAATCACAGATTTTCAATGTTCCTTAGGGATTTCTCAACTTAAAAAATTAAAAAGGTTTATTAATGAGAGAAGAGTGCTAGCGAAACTTTATGATAATAATTTCAAGAAAGTAGAAAATATTTTATTTCCAAAGGTCAAAAAAAAATATTTTCATTCGTATCACTTATATCCTCTTCTAATAAATTTTGGAAAATTTAAGATAAATAAAAAAACTTTTTTTAATAAGTTAATAAAAAAAGGTATTAAACTTCAGGTTCATTATGTTCCACTGTATAAACAACCTTTTATTAAAAAATTTCTTGAAAAGAATGTTCTTTTTCCAAATTCAGAAACATTTTATAATCGCGAAGTTTCTCTACCAATTTATTATGGTTTGAAAATAAAACAAATAAAATATATCTGTAAATCTATCAAAGATCTTTTGAATTAATTATGTCAACGCAATATTACAATAAAATTTCAAAATTATATAATAAAAGAAATTCAACTGAAAGAAATGATAGTTTTTTCTTAAAAGAACCATTGACTCAAAAAGTTTTATCAATTTGTTCAACTTTAAAAAATCCTAAAATATTAGAAGTCGGTTGTGGCAATGGAGATAGATTAAAATTTTTAAAAAAAAAAAATCTTAAAAATGTTTATGGGGTTGATCCAACTTACAAAAAATTAAAATTTATAAGACCTGGTTATGCTCATTCTTTACCATTTCAAGATAAGAGCTTTGATCTATTAATATTAGGTTTTTGTTTATATTTTGTAAAACCATCAGATTTAATAAAAACTTTTAGTGAAATTGACAGAGTTTTAAAAGATAAATCTTGGTTATTAATTTATGATTTTTATTCAAGTGTATTTGAAAAGAAAAAATCGCATAATAATATAAACATTTACAAAATGGACTACACTAAAATGTTTTTGTGGCATCCTTTTTATAAATTAGAAAGTTTGCAAAAATTTAATTATGATAAAAAAAATAAATGGGATGAAAATAATAAAAATTTATCGACCATCATTTGTTTAAGAAAAAAGTTTGTATAAAAAAAATATGTTAACAGCTATAATTATACAAGCTAGAACTGGGTCAACAAGATTTAAAAATAAAATTTTACAAAAAATAAACAAAAAAACTATATTAGAGATTTTATTAGATAGACTGATAGACAGTAATTTTAAAGTAATAATAGCTACAACTAAAAAAAAAGAAGATAACAAAATTGTTGAAATTGCGAATAAATATAAGGTTAATTTTTTTCGTGGAGATGAAAAAAATGTTTTAAAAAGATATTATTATACAGCACAAAAATTTGGCATTCAAAATATAATTAGAATTACATCTGATTGCCCATTCATTGATCAGCATTTAATAAAAAAAATGTTTAATGAATATAAAAAAAAAAATGCTGATTATTTAAGTAATACCATAAAAAGAACTTTCCCTGATGGTCTAGATTGTGAAATATTTAGATTTGCTGCTTTGAAAAATGCGTTTAAGTATTCAAAAACAAAAAGTGATTTAGAACACGTTACACCATTTATTATTAGAAATAAGAAATTAAAGAAAATTAATTTTAAATATAAATGTGATTTTAGTGAATTGAGAATAACCCTTGATTACATTGAAGATTTTTTACTATTAAAACAAATTTTCAAAATTAATCATTTTGATTTTAAAATGAAATGGGAAAATTGTATTTCTACACTTTTAAAACAACCAAGTTTACAAAAAATTAACCTGTTTCGAAAAAATAAAGTGTTATCAAAAGATTATCAATTATGGAATGATGCCTTGAAATTAATCCCAGGTGGAAATATGTTTTTATCAAAACGACCAACTCAATTTTTACCGAATATCTGGCCCGTATATTTTAAAAAAGCGAAAGGTTGTACAATAATTGATATAAACAATCGTAAGTATTATGATTTTGCATTGATGGGTGTTGGAACAAATGTCTTAGGTTACAAAAATGATAAGATAGATAGAGAAGTTATAAAAAATATAAAAAAATCAAATATGTGCAGTTTAAACAATATTAAAGATATTGAGCTTGGTAAAAAACTAATATCAATTCATCCATGGGCAGCAATGTCAAGATTTACAAGATCTGGTGGAGAGTCAAATGCTGTTGCCATAAGAATAGCAAAAGCTTCAACTAATAGAAAAGCTGTATTGGCATCAGGTTATCATGGATGGCATGATTGGTATATGTCATCAAAAATTTCTAACAAATCAAGATTTAAAAATTTTTTACCAGATTATATTCAAGCCGAGGGCGTGAACAAAGAGATAGCCAAAGATATTTTTCTTTTTGAACCATATAATTTTAAGGATTTTAAAAATGTTTTTTTAAGAAATAAAAAAAAAATTGGTATAGTTAAAATGGAAGTTGCAAGAAATGAATACCCTAAAAAAAGTTTTTTAAAAAAAGTTAGAGATTTTTGCGATAAATATAATTTAATATTAATATTTGATGAATGCACATCTGGATTTAGAGAAACATATGGAGGTATTCATTTAAAGTATAATGTATTTCCTGACATTGCAATTTTTGGAAAAGCGATTGGCAATGGTTATGCTATTAATGCAGTGATTGGTAAACGAAATATCATGGAAAACGCAAATAAAACATTTATCAGTAGCACCTTTTGGACTGAAGGAATAGGTACTACTGCAGCTTTAGCAACTATAAATGAAATGAAAAAAATACAATCATATAAATATGTAAAGAAAACAGGAATAAAAATTAAGGAAAAATGGAAACGTATTTTCAAAAAGTACAATTTCAATGTCCGCATTGCTGGTATTGATTCTCTGCCAAACTTTATTTTTAAAGATAATAATAAATTATATAAATCTTTCTTAGTTTTTGAAATGTTAAAGTATGGTTTTATTACTTCTAACTCTATATACATTTGTTTTGAACACAAAGATCATTTAATTAAAAAATACCTTTATTATTTTGAAAAAAGCTTAAAAAAACTTCGTGATTTAATAGAATCTAAAAATATAAATTATTATGAAGCCATATTAGATTTACCAAATGAGCAGATCAGCAGGGATAAATAAAATTATTTATATAGTCGATGAAAAAAAAAGAGACTTATTGCCAACCTTGAGTTTAGCAAAAAATGTTCAAAAAAAAAAAAAAATTGACCAATATATAGTTCAATTTAATCAAATAATTAAATTGAAAAAAGATTTTTTAAGAAACTCAATAATTGTCGTAAATTACTTTAGAATAAATATTATGCATCATCTCATTTATTATTATATTTTAAATTGTAAAATTATTATCAATGATACTGAAGGCGCTGGAGACAAAGATGGTTTTTTTGTAGTAAGAAATATAGTTCATTTAAAATCATTCATACCTATTTTATCTCAATATTGGCTTTGGGGTACAAATCAAATGAATAAATTGCCAAGTTATTTAAAAATAAATGGTCTTTTCTTAGTTACTGGCTTTATAAGATTAAGCAAAAAAATTTTTATATATAAGCGCAATAAAAAAAATATTTTAATAAATACAAATTTTACAATTATAAATCCAAAATATTCAACAGGGTACCAAGAAGAAATTAAAAATGCTAAAAAAGTTAGCCAAACTATAAAGGATGATTATGTAAAATTTGAAGCAAAAAAAGAGGAGATTTTCATAAAAAATATAAAGAAAATTATATTAAAATTACCAAAAGAAAATTTTATTATTAGAAATCACCCTTTTGAAAATGAGAATAAATGGAAAAAAATATTCTCTAATTATAAGAATGTAATTGTAAGAAAAAAAGGTGATGTTTTAGAAGAAATAAATCAAGCAAAACTATTAATTCAAAACAATTGTACAACTGCAGTCGAGGCTTATTATAATCAGACCAATGTGATTTCATTTGGGTGGTTGCATAGTAAAAAATATGATCCAATATTTCCGCTAGCGTTTTCATCAGTTGAGAAAAATGTTGAAAATGTTGTATCTAAAATAAAAAAAAATTCTTATACAAAACCAAGAGTAAACAAAAAATTTTTAGGTTTTTATAAAAACTTAAAATTAAATAAAAAAGACCCTATTGATTTATGCGTTCAAAGTATCTTGAGCACAAAACCAAATAAGAAAAATAAAAAATTTAATTTTTTATTTTTTATTTATTTAATAAAGTTTTTTATTATAAAATCACTTTTTATATCTGCAATAAGAGTTCCAAATTTAAATTTGAAAAAAGATAAAACTATTTCAATAAAAGATATAAAAAAAACTTTTCCAAAATGTAAAGTTATAGAAAAAAATTTTCTATATTGTTTAAATGGATAAAAAAAAAATTAAAATTATTATCGGAACTGCTAATTTTGATAGCCAGTACGGATTATTAAAAAAAAAAACAAATAAAAAAGAAATTATTTCATTTATAAATAATTCTAAAAAAATAAATTTTTTAGAAGTTTCTGAATTTTATAAAAGTTCTCTAAATTTAGCTAAAATTGTAAAAAATAAAAAATTAAAAATTATCTTAAAAATTGGCTTTAACAGTAAATTTAATTTTGAAAAAGTGCATCAAAAATTTTTAACTATATTAAAAAAAATTAATAAAGAAAAAGTACATTCATTGTTTATTCATCATAGCAAAGACTTTTTAAATAATTATGAAGTTTTAAATGATTTTTTCTATGAAATAAAAAAAAATAAAATTGTAAATAAAATTGGTATTTCTGTATATGATGAGAGCGAAATAATCGAGGTTTTGAAATATTATAAATTTGATATTTTACAAGTTCCATTAAATCTATTTAATCAGAAGTTTGCTGAAAAAAAATATATAAAATTTTTTAAAAAGAAAAATGTTGAAGTTCACGTACGTTCTATTTTTTTACAAGGCCTTCTATTATCAGATGCAAAACAAGTTCCAAAAAAACTAAAATATTATAAAAAAAATTTTCTTAATTTTGAAAAATTTATTGAAAATAAATCAATAAATAAATTACAATCATGTTTGAATTTTATAAAATTTTCTGGATATAATAATTTTGTAATTGGTATAAATTCAGTAGATCAATTGAAAGAAATTTTGTTCTATTTAAATAGAAGAAATATTAAAAAAATCGATTTTAGTAACTTTACAGCACATTCTAAATTGAATAGACTTGTAGACCCAAGGTTATGGTAAAAAAATATTTACATAGTTCAAATTCAATATATATCATTTTAAAAATATGAAACTTGGTAATGTTTTAATAACAGGCGGAACCGGCTCTTTTGGTGAGACTTTTATAAGATATTTATTAAATTCTTCGGCTAAAATAAATAAAATAACTGTATTTAGTAGAGATGAATATAAACAATATAAACTCTTGCATAAATTTCAACACAATCCAAAATTAAGGATGATTTTGGGTGATGTCAAAGATTTTGATAGGGTCAATTTTACAATCAAAGGCTCTGATACAATAATTCACGCTGCTGCATTAAAGCAAATAGATACAGCAGAATATAATCCATTTGAATTTATTAAAACAAATATTAATGGTGCAGAAAATATAGTTAAATCTTGTTTGGAAAGTCCAAATACAAAATCTGTAATTGCATTATCTACAGATAAGTCATGCAAACCAACAAGCTTATATGGAACAACAAAATTAGCATCAGATAAAATATTTTTAAGTGCAAATCATTTAAAAGGTAAGAGAAATATAAATTTTAATGTAGTCAGATATGGAAATGTATTTGGGTCAAGAGGTTCTGTAGTACCACATTTTCTTTCATTAAAAAAACAAAAAAAAATATTCGAAATCACAGATCCAAATATGACGAGATTTTCACTCACTTTGGATGAAGCCTGTGAAAGTGTTTATTGGTGCTTAAAAAATAATATCCCTGGAGCACTCATTATTCCAAGACCTAAAGTTTATAAACTAATGGATTTAATGCATGCAATATCTACAAATGCTAAATATAAAATAATTGGAAAAAGAGTGAATGAAAAATTACACGAACAGCTTTTATCAGAAGAAGAAAATGAGTATTTATTTGAATATAATAATTATTTATTAAGTGTTTCTACTTTAAATATTTCAAATTTTAAAAAAAAGGCCAAATTTAAAATGAAAAAAAAGAAACCTATAGATTTAACATCAAATAAAGGGAGTTTTTTAAAAATTAACGATCTTAGAAAATTAATAAATAATTTCGAGTCAAAACCAAAATAAAAATAGTTAATTTCTAATTTAATGAAAAGCAAAATATTAGACGCTATTTTAATTATTACTAAAAATTTTAATACTACTATAAAAATTAAATTTTTATTTTTAATTTTATTCTCAATAATTGGTTCATTTCTTGAGGCAGTTTCTATCGCGCTAGTAATTCCTTTAGTACAATTACTTTTATTTCCATCACAGTTTGGTAACAATTTTTTTGATATTCTAAATAATATAAAATTTTTTCAAATATATGATTTAGAGTATTTAGTTTCTTTTATTTTTATTTTATTTGTAATTTTATCAGTTTTTTTTAGAACCTTTCTTTTGTGGTTTAGTATTAACTTGTCAATTTCAATTAGTTCTTTTTTAAGTAAAAATATTTTTCTTATGAGTTTTAATCAATCATATGAAGATATTTTATCTATTAAAAATGATAAAATTACTAATACTGTGGTTCATAGCATAAATCATACCGCAGCTTTTTTTCTTACTTTGCAAAATATTATTACAGCTTCTATTCTTTGTATTGGAATTATTGTATCATTACTAGTTTTTAATACAGAATACTTTTCTTTTTTTTTAGTTGCTGTTTTTTTTATTTATTTCACATTAATTATTACTCTTAAAAAAAAACTATCAAAAAATAGTTTTGTTATTAAAAATCAAAATACTAATGTTATTGAAATACTTAGATCAACAATAGGTTCAATTAGAAATTTAATAATTGATAAAAACCTTTCAATCTATTTTAAAGATTTTCAAAAATCTTTTGAAAATGTTAGGGTAAAAAATGGACAAAATAGTTTTTTAAGTTCATTTCCTCGATTTTTTGTTGAAGGTATTTTAATAATAACATTAATTCTCCTGTTTTTAAGAAACAGAGAAAGTGCTGAAATTTCAGCTAATATTGCAAATATATCTGCCTTAGTTTTTGGTATTCAAAAAATTATGCCATTAATAAACCAGATATATGTTGGCTTATCTACAATGAGCGGAAATCTTGGTTCAATATATGATATTCATAAAGCATATTTAAAATCAAATAATAAAAAAATTAAAGGCATAAATTATCAAGAGAGTAAAATTAAATTTAATGGAAATATTAATATAAAAAATTTATCTTTTAAATACAAAAATCAAAATGATTTTGTTTTAGTAAATGTAAATATGTCATTTAGAAAATCAGAGAAGGTTGCGATTATTGGAAAGAGCGGATCAGGAAAAAGCACTCTTCTAGATTTAATAATGGGCTTATTGAAACCTTCAAAGGGTGAAATTTTTTTTGATAATAAAAAATTAGATAATAATTTAATTAATTCTTATTATGAAAATATAGCTCATGTACCTCAGGAGATATTTATAATTAACAAAAATACAGCTCAAAATATTGCTTTTAATTTAAAAGATACGATTGCAGAAAAAGCAGAATTGTTAGACTTGTCCAAAAAACTAGATCTTAATGATTTTTTATCAAAAGAAAATCTTGGTAATCAAGGAAGTTTTTTATCAGGAGGACAAAAACAACGTATTGGAATAGCCAGAGCGTTATTTAAAAAACCTAATATACTTTTTTTAGATGAGCCCACAAACGCACAAGATCCCATAACTGAAGAAAAAATTAATAATTTAATCTATAGGAACAATAATATTACAGTATTCACAATAACACATAGTATAAAAGGTAAAGAGAAATATTTTGATTCTATATATGAAATTAAAAATCGAGAAGTCATAAAAATAAAATAATGATGAAAGAAACTGTTTTTCTAGATATTGGAGCAGCTGGTAAAATACCAAAAAATTGGTTCAATAAAGTTTTTAGAAAAAAGTCAAAAATTTATGCTTTTGATCTAGATAAAGAAAAAAACAAAAATTTTATCAAGGATAAATCTATTGATCTTGTATTTTTAGATAAAATTTTGAGCAAAGAGAAAACTCAAAGAAAGTTCTTTATATTAAATTCTGACACCGGATCATCGTTTTTTAAAATTAATGAGGCTTTCAAAAAATATACATTTTCAGAATATCATAATTTGAAAAAAGAAATTATTGTACAAACAGAAACTATTGAAAATTTAATAAAAAATAAACAAATTGAACAGCCTGAAGTTATTAAAATAGACGTTCAAGGTGGTGAATTAGATGTCTTGATTGGAATGGGTGAATATATAAGTAAAGTAAATCTTATTGAATGTGAAGTTGAATTTACTGAAGTTTATAAAGACCAACCTTTATATAATGATGTATACGAATTTATGATTAAAAATAATTTTGAACTAATGTCCCTTAAAGTTAATGAAGTGTTTCATACAAACTCTGAAAAAAAAAATAAATATATATCAAAGGTTGGAGGCGTTAGATTAAACAGGCATTGGAGAGGAAAGGTTTATTCAGGAGATGCAATTTTTATAAGAAAGACAAAATTTGAGGAACTCCTAGATAAGCAATTTTTGTTAAATTATTTAGACGCCATTTGTATATATGGTTTCTTTGATAGAGCTTTACAAATAATTGATGATTTGAAAAAAGACAATCAAATCAATTTAAAAGACATTTCTCAAATAAAAAAACAAATATATTTAGCATCTTATTCTAAAAAAATATTTAGAAGATTAGTTTCAAAAATAATTTTTTTTATTAAAAAATTTTACTAATATCCCCATAAGTGTTGAATTGAGACACTTTTGTTTTTTGATACTTGAACAATATAGCCAATTAGGTCTCTATCATTACATTTAATATTATACCACACATTCTCATGATTTTTTTGAATTTGTTCTGATAAATTAATTTTAATGTACTCACCTGAATTATATATATTACGAAAAGAATGAATTTGATCACCATTCTTATTATATAAGTTTATATAAACTGGAATATTTCTTACTTTTTCTTCTAGGTGTGGAGACTCACCTGTAAGTATTATATAAAATTTATCAAAAACCTTTGGGTTTATACTCCCACAAAGATTTGCAGATGGATTAAAGCTTTTAAAACGTCCAAGCCAGTGCGGTAATTCTTTATCATAAAAATTAAGATTTCTCCATGATGGCTGGAATTCAGTTAAATCAAAATCATTTGATATTTTATTTTTTGCAATCAACTCAGCTTGATTAAAGCTATTTATGATTTGATTATCATTATTCCAGTTACAATAAACAGATATCAATTCATTTTCTTTTGAATTTGGAAATATATCTTTAAAATTAATATAATTATTATCTTTTGTAATATTTAATTTCTTAAATTCTTCTTTTGATTTTCTTAAAATGATTTCAAATTTTTTTTCAGCTGTTGGCCAATTAATTCCAAATTCTAAATCATCAAAAAAAATTGGCGATACATATCTATTAAAGAGGATATTTTTTTTATAAAAAAATTTAATGCGCTCAATTTTTTTCCGACTAATTATTGTAATTAAGTTATCAAGATTGTGTCTTGAAAATATATGATTTCCTGAAAATGATTTTTCGGAGTTTAAAAAGTAAAACCCAGATCCATTATTGTAGGATATATTAAACATTCTGTCTTTTGAATTATGCGTTTCGTAGTTTTTTGAAAAAAAAATTTTCTTACTGAATTCTTTACAATTAAGCTCGTTTATATCTTTAAAAGTATGTCTTTTTTTAGATGTGTTAAATACGACTTCACTTGACATATTATTATTAATTTTAGGATTAAATAATGAAATTTCCGTATTTTGAAATAGCTTAAAATGATGAACACCATGGTTAGTAGTTAAAAAATTTCCATTCTCGACATCGAATTGAGATCTCCATCTCATATGAGATGCTGTATTAATATTAGGACTTAATCCTATAAAATTTATAGATACAATTTCATCTTTATTTTTATTTTCTTCACCATATAAAATAGAACGTACACCTATAAATTTTTTCTCTATATGTGAAATTTCATTTTTCTTTTGATTAAAAGTAATTAGAAGTATTGGGGAATTAATTTTATGATAATCGTAAAAATGATTAAAAAGTGTCCAATAAATTTTTGTGCTATTTTTTGGGGCAATTACTGAACCACCCCAAAATTGCATTGAACCATAATATAATATGTTAAATTTCAATAAATTTAATTTATGCAATTGATTAATAACACCAGAATATAAAGCGACATCATCAGCATTAATCAAAAAGTAATATTCTTGATTCCTTTCTAATCTTTGAAGTTCATAAACGTCTTCTATTAATTTAATGATATTGTTGCTATTTATTTTTTTTAAATCATTTTTATTAAAAACAATTATTAATTTATCGTTTAATTTTTTTATTTGCTTTATTCTCTCACTTAAACTTACAGTGATTATATGACTGTCTTTATTTTTAAAGTTGATATATTTATTTTTTAAGGGTCTTAAATATCTTTTTATGTTTTCAATTATCATTTAAAAATATCAAATTAGAAACGATTAAATATATGAAAAAAACATACATTTCAATTATTTTGGCTAGAAAAAATTCTAGGAGAATTAAAAACAAAAACCTTGTAAAAATAAACGGTAAACCGTTAATAAATTTTACACTTGATGAAATTCAAAAGTTAATCAAAAAAGAAAATATTTACATTTCATCAGATGATTTGAAGATAAATAAAATATGAGTTCTGTTCACTCTTATATAAAAATATTCTTATTTGCTTTTGTTTGTAGACTTTTGCCCAAATATTTTTTGGTAAAGCTACTTCTTTTTATTACCACGATTGAAAATAACGGAAAAGACAAAACTTTATTAGTACTTAACAGGCCTTTTTTTGATTTAGATATTGAACAATTAAGAAAAAATAAAAAATTTAATTTTCTGACAATTAATCTAATATTTATTGGTTATATTCAGAAATTTTATTTACCTAAAAAATTTCAAGTTCAGACTAATTATCAGAAAGTTCAACAAAGTGATTTAAGGCATTATAAATTTTTACAAGGAATTTTTGAAGAATACTTAAATATTTTAGGAAAAAAATTTAATATAGTATGTGCTGTATCACCCCATATAGATTACTGGCAACCAGAAATTCTAAGATCAGTTTGCCAAAATAAAAACATATCTTTTGTAGCTATCTGTAGAGAAAATCCGGTTTTTGATTTTCAAAAAAATAAAGTTTTTAAATATTACAATAAAAAACAATTTAAATTTCAAGGTGATCTAGTTTTTGTATTTCATCAAAAAGTAAAAAATATTTTTCAAAAGGCCAAAGTTTTTAACTCATCTAAAATAATAGTCTCTGGTGCACCCAGACTAGAGGCTTATAAAAAAATAAAAAAAAAAAAGTTAAAATTTATTGCTCTATTTGATTTTAGCATTGGCTATTTTGCTGATAACGCTTTTATTATGATATTGAAATATTTTTCAAAGAATAAAAATATAATCAATAAAAATAATCTCACTATATTAATAAAGTGTAAAAAAAAGGAAAATGTGTTTTTTGTTCAAAATCTAATAAGAAAATATGATCTACATAGTGATATTTTTAAAATTACCTATAAAGAGAAAATGAAAAATATTTTAGAACAAACAAAATTTGCAATAAATTACAATTCATTATCCATTGCTGATTGCATTTTATCTCACACCCCTTTAATTCTACTAAATTGTAAAAATCATAGTCAAAAAAATAATAGTAAAATACTTTTTAAAACAAATTATATAAGAAAATTTAAAAGGCACAAAAAAATAATAAAATTTGTAAAGTATGATAAAGATTTTGAAAAAAATTTTGAGAAAATATCTAATAGACTTTTAAACTTGAGAAATACTCAAATAAATTTTAAAAACACAAATCGAGATATCCTCAAAGAAATTTTCTTTTTGCATAAATCGAAAACTCCGTCTAGTATAATAGAAAAGAAAATAAATTCACTTAAATGACGACTATAAATAATATAATTCAAAATTATTTGGAAAACATTTCTTTGATTTTAAATTCTGATAGCTACAAAAAGCAGATTAAATATTTAATAAAAGAAATTGAAAAAACAAAAAAAAATAAACGTAAAATTTTTATTTGTGGAAATGGTGGAAATGGTGGAAATGCAAACCATATTGAAAATGATCTTAGTTTTTTTACTAAATGAAAATTTTAAAAGAAAAATATTTATTAAATTTTAAAAAAAATAAAAAAAAAATTGTTTTATGCCATGGTGTTTTTGATTTATTACATCCTGGTCATATTCATCATTTTAATGAGGCAAAAAAGTTAGGTGATATTTTAATAGTTAGTTTAACTGCTGACAAATTTGTATCAAAAGGTCTACGCAAGCCTTTTTTTAATCAGGATTTAAGATTAAAGTCAATTTTATCCCTAAAGTGTGTAGATTATGTTTTAGTAAGTAATTATCACACTGCAGAAAATGTAATTAAAAAAATTAAACCTCACTTTTATTGCAAAGGTCAGGATTATAAAAAGCAATCAGACGATTTGTCTGGAAATATAAAAAAAGAAATAAAACTAGTTAAAAAATATGGTGGACAAACTATTTTTACAAGTGGAATTACATTTAGTTCTTCACAGATTATCAGAAATAATTTTGATACATTAGATAAAAAACAAAAAAATGAGATAATTTATTTAAAAAAAAAATTTAATATTGAAAATATAAAAAAAATATTAAAAAATATTGAGAATACAAATATTTCAGTTATTGGTGAAACCATACTTGATCATTATATTTTTTGTGAGGCATTAGGAAAAGCTAGCAAAGACTCAACTTTAGTCGTAAAAAAAAATGAAGAAGAAATATTAATTGGTGGAGCAGCAGCAATAGCAAATAATCTTGCTAAATTCACAAAAAAAGTTCAGCTTTTTTCATTTTATGGGAAATCTGATGAATTAAATAAAATTATCAAATCTAAACTGAAAAAAAATATAGTTAGATTGTTTATAAATCTAAAAGATCGTCCGACAATATTAAAATCTAGATTATTAGACAAACTAAATAATAATAAGATAATTGGGATTTATAATTTAAATGACGATGTTATAAAAGGTCATGCACAAACTAATTTATTGTCTAAATTAAGAAAAAATCTCGGAAGCCAACCTTTGATTGTTGCTGACTATGGGCATGGTCTTTTATCGAAAAAAATATTAAACTATATTTGCTCTAAAAAAAATTTTGTATCAGTAAATGCTCAAATAAACTCATCTAGCATAGGATATCACAACTTATTAAATTATAAAAAAGTAAATCTAATAGTAATTAATGAGAAAGAAATAAGATTTGAGATGAGAGACAGGAATTCAAAAATTGAAATATTGATGAAAAAATTATTGAATAAAGTAAATTGTAAACTTCTTGTTGTAACAAGAGGAAATCTTGGATTAATAGCATATGATAAAAAGAATTTTTTTTATTCGAATGCTTACGCCAAGGAAGTATTAGATAAAATTGGAGCTGGAGATACAATATTATTTTTGTTATCGATTTTAATTTTTAATAAAGTAGATATTAGACTTGCTTTATTTTTATCCTCAATTGCAGCAGCACTTAATGTTAGAAATTATGCAAACTTACACACAATCGAAAAAAATGAAATTCTTAAAATTATTGAAAATCTTTATAAAATATAATCCATTATATATATTTTTTTCATTAATTTTTTTTTTTTTTATTCTTTTATTAAGACCTATTTTTAAAGTAAAGATTGGTGAGATAGAATCTCGAGCTATAGGTCATTTTTCTCTTCCCATTGAAATTTTTTTATGCGAGTTGAAAAAAAATATTTTTAAAAAAAAAAATAATGAGATTTTTTTATTTTTTTATAACAAAAAAATATCAAATACTTTTTTATTAGAAAAATATAAAAAAAAGCTTATTTTTTTTCCCAGAATTATCTTAGAACCAATTTTTAAATTTTTGATATATTTTGAATTCGGACAAATTTTTTTGGTTCCATTTAGACATTGGTCCAACACAAAATATTGGCAAATAAAAGATGTCCATAATGTTTTAGAAAATACAGATCCTCAAATTCAGTTCACAGAATACGAAATTACAAAAGGGGAAAATAATTTAAAAAAAGTTGATATACAAAAAGCTGATAAAATTTTTGGATTTATGTCGAGATCTAATCATTATAGAAATGATGAGCCATCCACTAGAGACTCTAGTATTTATGAACTGCTTGATGGTATTAAATACATTTCAAACAAATATAATTATAAAGCAATTCGATTTGGCTTAAATCCTGATGATAGGGTGGAAGGAAGAAATATCATTGATTATTCCAATACTGAAATACAGAATGACTTTAATGATATATTTTTTATTTCTAAGTGTGATTTTTTTATCAGCACTGGTTCAGGTATCAATTGTGTTGCAACTATGTTTAGGAAGCCAAAATTAATGGTAAATTATGTAGATTATTTTAGTATAATAAATCAATGTGAAAAATATTGCCCTTTTATCTTGCCAAAAAAATTTCAGTATAAAAAAAATAATAAAATTGTTCCATTAAGTGAAATTTTTAAAAAAAAAATATACCAGGTAACATCTCATAAGGAACTGTCAGAGAATGGATATCTTATTCTTGAAAATACTTCCTTAGAAATTTTAGACGCTGTTAAGGAGTTTACTGATTTACAATTGGAAAACAAAAAACAATCAAAATATCAATTTGAACAAAATGAGTTTTGGAAATTATATAAAAAATATTTTGATTATTCTCCAAAAAATTTGAGAATTAGCCAGTCTTTTTTTTATGAAAAAGTTTTTTAAAAAAATTTCACAAGAAAAATTTATACAAATTTTATTTCTATTGTTCAGTATTGTGTTATTTTCAAATTATATAATCTTTTGGTTACAACCCTTTTTTTATGTAGAAAAAAATTTTAGTTTTTTTTAT
>MDTG01103691.1_pt1 | contig 21264 bp, 18 predicted proteins | sample 811421 | NCBI WGS metagenome assembly MDTG01 (sample SAMN05326645, study PRJNA326480) | marine metagenome | isolation source: seawater | place: Pacific Ocean: South East | collected 2011 | reverse complement strand
TTGTGATAATGATACAATTTCGGCAAATGCTAAATATGTCCAGGGACTTGAACAGTCAAAGTAAAATTCTATATAGTTAGCATTCATTTTTAATAAATATTGTAAATTAATTATCTTGTATAAACAGAAAAAAGCTCTGAGCTTAATAGTTATATTGTTGCTTAGCATTTTCACTGAGGCAAAGATTAATATATCTGCATCAGATGAAAAGGAAAAACTGTGCCAGGAAGTTTTTCAGAAGATAGCAAATGAGCATTTTTTTAACAATAAAGATTTAAGCTCCATAAATTCTGAAATTTTTGATTCATTAGTGGATCAGCTTGATTCTCAAAAAATTTATTTTACAGAGTATGAAATCATTTCATTTAGAAGAAAATTTAATAACTTTGACATTGCCTTAAAATCTAATAATAAATATAAAAAAGCTCCTGTATGCTCGATAAATCTGAGGTCTAGTTTTGAATTTATTAATCTATATTTTAATCGACTGATTGAGGCTACCAATTTTCAATTCAAAGAAGTTACTAAAAAGGAGTTTGATTTTTCAAAAGAAGATGAAATCATAATCGACGATGATCAAAGAAAATGGCAGAAAAGCAAGTATGGATTAAGAGAATCATGGAAAAGACTTGCAAAAAATGATGTATTAACATCTATGCTTGCTGATAATGAATTAGAAAAAGCTACAGAAATAATACAAAAAAGATATAAGAATAGACTCAGAAGGATTTCTCAAAGAAATGAAGAAGATATTTTTTCAATTTCTATGAATAATGTGACATCTTTTTTTGATCCACATTCCACATACTTCTCTCCTAAATCAGCTGAAGATTTTGAAATGGCTATGAGTTTAAAACTTGAAGGAATTGGGGCTTTGCTTACAACGGAAGATGATTATCCAACCATAGTCAGTGTTGTACCAGGAGGCCCTGCCGATAAAACAGGAAAAATTAATCCTGAAGACAAAATAGTTAAGATCTCTCAAGTTGAAGAGCCTAATTCAGTCCCAACTGATGTTGTAGGATGGAGAATTGATGAGGTTGTTCAATTAATTCGAGGCAAGGCGGGTACAAAAGTTCAACTAGAACTTATTCCTGGAAAAACAGAAGACTTTAGTGAAAGGAAATTTGTAATAATTACGCGAGAAGAGGTAAAGCTTGAAGAGCAAGCTGCCAAGTCTAGGATCCTTGAAATTGAAAGGAATATGCAAACAATTAAAATTGGCATAATTGATTTACCTACATTTTATATAGATTTCAATGGGTGGCGAAATAGAGATCCAAATTTTAAAAGTAGCTCTAGGGATGTTAAGAACATTCTTGAAAAATTCAATGATCATAATGTTGATGCATTATTAATTGACCTAAGAGGTAATTCTGGTGGCTCACTTTTTGAAGCAAATAAATTAACTGGGTTGTTTGTTTCCTCTGGAGCAACTCTTCAGGTAAAAGAAAGTAATGGCAATATTAGATCCTGGGGAGACGCTAAAGCTGAACAAGTTTGGAAAAAGCCATTGGCAGTTATGGTTGATAGATATTCTGCTTCAGCATCAGAAATTTTTGCAGGAGCCATCCAAGATTATCAAAGAGGAATCATTATTGGACAAAAAACATTTGGTAAGGGTACAGTGCAAAAATTAGATGATTTGAGCTCCGGACAAATAAAAATTACTGAATCTAAATTTTATAGAATCACTGGAGCTGGCATGCAAAGCAAAGGAATACACCCGGATATAACATTACCCACCACTTTGGATATTGAAGAAATTGGGGAAAGCTCATACGAAACGGCCTTGCCATGGGATGAGATTAAACCAATACGTTTTCAAAAATTTTCTAGAGATCCATCTTTAATCTCTCAATTAAAAAATGAGCATTTTGCAAGGGTTAACGAGGATCCCAATCTACAATATATACTGGATATTAGAGAAAGATATGAGACCCAAAAAAACAAAGATCATATTTCTTTAAACTTGCTAGATAGAATAGATGAAAAGGAAGAAAGACAGATATGGGCTTTGAATACAGAAAATAAAAGACGTACTTCACTTGATCTAGAAGTCTTTAGTTCCTTCAAAAGCATGAAAGACTATAATGATGAAAAAGAATCTGAAGATAATGATAAGAAAATAGATATAAAGATTGAAGATGATTACCTATTGAAGGAGGGTACACAAATTCTTTCAGACTATATTTTATTTAACCAAAAGATCTATCTAAGCAAAGCTTCGTAAGATATGAAAATTGTATCCTTTAACATTAATAGCATTCGAGCTCGTCCTCATCAACTTATTCACCTTAGAGATACTATTGATCCTGATGTAATTGGTATACAGGAAACAAAAGTAAATGATCCAGAATTTCCAATTGATCAGATTAAAGAGATTGGCTACCATCCAGAATTTTGGGGGCAAAAAGGTCACTATGGGGTAGCATTTTTAAGCAAAAAAAAACCAGATAATGTTCAGAAAGGTTTCTTGGGAGATTCTGAAGATGATCAAAAAAGATTTATCCAAGCTACATTCAAATGGAAAAGAAAAAAAATTACGATCATGAATGGATACTTTCCTCAGGGAGAAAACAGATCTCATGAGACAAAGTTTCCAAAAAAAATAAAGTTTTATGATGATTTAGAAAAACATATAAAAAATCTTAAAAAAAATGAAGAGAATTTAATTGTAATGGGAGACTTTAATGTTGCTCCCTCTGACTTAGATATTGGCATAGGTGAGCAAAATGTTAAAAGATGGTTGCGTGATGGAAAAACAGCTTTTCTACCTGAAGAAATTGACATGTGGAAAAAAATTAAAAACCTAGGATTTATTGATTCATGGAGAGAACAAAATCCTGAAGAGGGATCAATTTATTCCTGGTTTGATTATCGCTCAAGAATGTTTGATGATAATCCAAAAAGAGGTCTGAGAATTGATCATATTCTAATATCAAAAAATATGGAGCATGCCATGCTAGATACTGGAATTGACTACTCGGCTAGAGCCATGGAAAAACCGTCAGATCATTGCCCAATTTGGATCACGCTGAAATAAATAAGATGGATTTTGATAATTTTATTTCAACCTCCACGGGTGAAAAATTATTTCATAAAGGTATCTTTCTTGAATCTGGAAAAAAAGAAAAAATACAAATAATAAATAAAATTCCTAGATTTTCTCAGGATGACAAATACACAGCAGCATTTGGACGTCAGTGGAAAATATATAATGAAGTTCAATTAGACTCTAAAAATGGTACAACTATTTCTGAAGATAGAGTGAGAACAGCCCTATGCATGCCATTAGAGTCAATCAAGGGTCTTAAGATAATTGAAGCTGGATCGGGTGCAGGCCGTTTTACCGAGATACTTTTAAAATACGGTGCGATAGTATATTCATTTGACTTAAGTGAAGCAGTAGAAGTTAACTTGCTAAATAACTCAGGAAAACCTAACTTAACAATCTTTCAGGCAGATATTGAAAAAATACCATTTGAAGATAATTTTTTTGATATTTCCTTATGTCTTGGAGTAATGCAGCATACTAGAAATACAATCACAAGCCTGGAAGAACTCAAAAGAGTTACAAAAAAAAATGGCATTATTTCGTTTGATCATTATGAAACACATATTGGACAATATCTTTCTATGTACTTAATTTTTTGGTTTATCATAAAAAATTTGCCAGCCTCAAAACAACATAAGGTAACAAAATGGCTCACTAGAGTTTTCTTTCCTATTCATTGGTTTTTTAGAAACTATGCGCTTGTACAATTTTTGTTAAGACGTATTAGTCCTATAAGCTTTTATTACGGGATGGTTGATTTAACAAAAGAACAGCATTTTGAAGTTTCAATGCTTGACACGCATGATAAAAATACAGATTTTTATAAAAGAATGGTCACAGAAAAACAATTAGAAAAAATAATAAAGAAATTTAATTTCAAATCTTACAAAATCTTTCGAGGCGGCACTGGATTACAATGCATAATTAAAAAATAATTTTATTTACGCCTTGAAGAAAAAAAACTTTTTAGTAATTTACTACTTTCATCTGCAAGAATTCCGTGCTCAAAGTGCACATGATGATTAAGGAAAGTCTTATCTAAAAAATTATCCTTTGAAATAATTGATCCCGTCTTTGGCTCGGAGGCACCAAAATACAAGTTTCTTATCCTTGCATCAACGATGGCCTTCGCACACATATGGCATGGCTCGAGAGTTACGTATAGATCACAATTTACTAATCTATAGTTTTTAAGAAACTTACTTGCATTATTAATCGCAATAATCTCAGCATGATTTATTACGGAATTGGTTTTGATATTTAGATTATGCCCAGAAGCAATTATTTTTGAATTTAGTACTATTACTGCCCCAACAGGAACTTCATCTAATTTTTCTGCAATTTTGGCTTGCTTTAATGCCTCTTGCATAAATATGAAATGATTTTTACTTTTAACCAAGGTGATATTTTATAAGGAAAACTAAATAAAATTTACCCAGCTTTCAATGGGACAGCGTTCTGACCTTAATTGATTAATTGGCGCCTCTTTGTCTTGACATCCAATTGCCATCCCGCAAAAAAGAATTGAATCATCCTCTATTTCAAGGAATTTTTTTACACTATCTTGTTTAAGGGACCATGCCTCTTGAGCACAAGTATCAATACCTGACTCAGTAGCGAGCAGCATAAATGTTTGAAGAAACATCCCTAAATCTGACCATTGTGGTGGACCCATTACTTTATCTATAAAACAAAATAATCCAGCGGGTGCTCCAAAGAAATCATAGTTTTTCAAAACTTGATTAATTCTTGCTTCCTTATCATCTCTAGGAATATTTAATAATGAATACATCTGCTCTCCTAATTCATATCTATAAGTTCTATAGGGCTCAGGTAGGTTTTTAGGATAAATTGAATAAGCAGGAACTTCGGGCTCAGTCCATCTTTTTTGAAATTCCAAGAACTTTTTCATTGATTCATTATTTATTACATAGATTCTCCATGGCTGAAGATTCCCTCCTGAAGGGCTTCGAGAAGCTTTTTGTAATAATTCGGATATTCGTTCATTAGGAATAGGAGTATTTAAAAATTCTCTTATAGATTTTCTAGACTTGACAGCATCAGTTACATTCATATTTAATTTTTGTTTATCATTTTAATTAAAAATTTGTTCTTATTAATTAGATTTGAAGTTGAATCATAATCTTGAACTCTCCCATTTTCTAGTACACAAATTTTATTAAAATATTCTAGTAAAGAGCTTTTGTGTGTTATGGCTAATATCATCTTAAATTTTAAACTGGAAACATTAGCCATCAAATCATTTTCTAACTGTATATCCATAGCATTTGTTGCCTCATCCAAAACTAAAATATCTCTATGCTTAAAGAAAGCCCTAGCAAATCCAATGCATTGTTTTTGACCGCCAGATAAAATTGGGTTTGAATCAGAGATAATTGTATCCAATCCGTGTGGCAAGCTTTCAATAACTTCGTCTAACTTAGCAAGAGACAGTACCCTCTTAAAAAACTCTTTATTTTCTTTTGTAAGGCTAGTCCCAAATAAAATATTATCTTTAAGAGTACCCTCTATCAAAAGAACTTTTTGTGGAACAAACGCAAAATTATTCCTAATAGACTCTCTATCCTGGATATTGATCTGAGTCTTATCAAAAAATATTTTGCCGCTTGAAGGAAATGTAAAACCAAGTATTAAATCAAGTAGAGTTGTTTTTCCTGATCCACTGGGTCCAACAATAAGAATTTTTTCATCACAACATATCTCTAAATTGACATCTTCTAATGTTGTTCGGTCATCTCCGTAAGTAAAACTTACATTTTGGAAAGAAATTGATTGACTTAAAGAAATGTTTTGATTGCTTAACTTTGATTCAAGGGAATGTATAGTTTGAAAAATTTTATAAACATTTAAAAGCTGAACTTGTCTAAAAATTATTTCATAATAAAAATAGTAGATATTTTGAAATGATGGTAATACTTTCAATCCTGCCAAACCAAAAACAGATATTGAAGCAAATACTTTTTGGCTATCAAATTCAGAAGCAGAAAAAAATGCAATTACTAGAACCAGTATTATTAATATAACTGAATCTATTAAAAACCTTGGGATTTGGGAATAAAAAGCATTGTGCGCCTCAGCATAAACAAGATTAGAATCCACTTTTTTAAAATCAGATATAAACTCAGACTTTGCATTATAAAAAATTATTTCTTTAATTGAGCTAAATATATTATTTACGATCTTCAATGCTTCATTCATCATTTTTGATGTGTTTGAACCATGTTTCTTGATTAGAGGACTAATTGAGAAAGTAATGAGTGAATATGAGATAAGCAATATTGATATTACTAAAGCAGTCAAAGCAGGATCAAAAATAAATAATCCCCCAACGATAAATAAACTTAAAATTAGTCTACTAAAAAGATGCAGACTAAAAATAATGATAAAGCCAACCTGACGGCCATCATTAATAATTTTTGATATTTGTTCAGAAGTTTTGATCTTAGATAAATGAATCCAATCTTCCTCAAGATAATATGCAAGAATCTTTTGACGCACTCTACTTCCAATGAACTGCCCAGAAATATTTAGAGATCTAACAATTAAGACTGAACTCAATAAGGTAATGCCAGAATAAAGCACAATGAATGTGCAAAAAACTAAAGTGTAATAATTTGAAGATAAATTAAGTGAAGACATTATTGCTGGCATAAAGCTGATTGATGAAATTGCTTCACTGAGATTAGCAATATTAATCAATAGAAAAGAAATTAGCGCTAGTCCAAAAACCTCCATAACTGCAACAATCGTTAGCATGATACTCAATCTTGCAATTCTAAATAAATCTTCAGATGGAAGGATAAAATATAATTTTTTTAAAAATAATGGCACTGTGCCTAATTATATATTGTTTGATGACCTATGATTAAAAGGATATTAAAAATTTTATACCCCAGGAGGTTAATGCTGCATTTAATTATCATTGACTAGAATATGACAAAGCATTTTTTACAATTAAATACTTAAGTGCAAAAATGCATTTATAATTTTGAATATGAAAGTTTGCTTCGTCATACCAAATTTTAATTTTTTTAAAACTCATAGAGCTGACTTGGTTAAATCATTAGCTAAGCATTACGAGATGCACATAATTACTGATATAAATTCAGTAATAGAAAATGAAATTAAAGAATTTTCCAGGTACAAAATAAAGATTCATCATTTAGAAGCAAGAAATGGATCAATGGGCCTCAATGCTTATTTCAAATATTTACTTAACCTAAAAAAGAAAATTAATTCTCTAAATTTAGACTATATTTTTTATACTACTTTAGAGATAAGTTTCTTTGGGGCGCTTGTAAAGTACTTCATCAATATTAAAAAATCCTTCTTTCTAGTCACTGGTGTTGGGTCGACTTTTCACAGTACTAAATTTAAGTATCAATTATTTAGACTTATTCAAAAAATTACTTTCAAGATATGTGCACTAAAAAATAACTGCTTATTTATTTTTCAAAATAATGATGATCTGGATCTTTTTTTAAGACGTGGTTTTGCAAGTAAAAAAAAATGTATAGTTATTCCTGGCAATGGTATTAATACAAGTCAATTTTCTTACTTTTCTAGAGATTTTTTGAAAGAGCCTATTTTCTTTTTTGCTTCAAAGCTACTCATCTCAAAAGGAGTTGAGGAATATCTTAAGGCAGCAAGACAATTAATGAATAAAAAAATATCTGCAAAATTTTTAATTGCTGGAAAATATGATCCAGCCGAATCTGATCCAATCTCTGCTAGCTCCTATGAAGCCTTGCAAAATGATAATCAGGTTACGTATCTTGGTGAATTATCCTATGAGCAAATGAGTGAGGCTTATAAAAACTCAACAATATTCGTATTACCCTCGTATGGTGAAGGTCTTCCAAAAGTTCTCCTTGAAGCGGCTGCAACAGGATTGCCATTAATTACAACTGATGTCCCGGGGTGCAGGGACTGCATTGAGAATAAAAAAAATGGAAAATTAATCAAACCCAGAAACTTTCATGAGCTTAAGGATGCAATGGAATCATTTATTTTGACTGATGAAAAAACAATGCTTGAATATAGTAAAAAATCTTCGCTAATTGTTAAGTCTAAGTTCAGCATAGATATAATTACTAAAAAGTATATTGGCCTACTTAATTAAGTTTAACTAATAGCTATTTCGGTATGCTAGAGCAGTCCAAAAAGGTGGCTTTTCACTGAAAGTAATGTTTGAGAAGCCTGCCCTTTCGAGCATATCAATAATTTCAATTTTGCTAAACCTGTGCTCTAATCTAGTTCCAAATCTGTCTAATGCATCTGTTCTAAGTACGTAGAATGGTTTTAAACGATAATCACTTAAGGGAAAATTTTTAACTTCAAATCCCATCTTTTCCATAATTAAACTAAATCTTGCAAGAGGCAAATAAACTATTAGCCCAATTAATTGACTGATAAAGAATTTAATTGGAAATGGAAGCTTAGAGATAATCTTTCTAAAAAAATCACTTAGCTTCCATAATGACCTGTACCAAAAAGGCTTATTATCCATGCTGTAATACAAATAAATGATAAAGGGTGCGCCAGGTTTCAGTTTTTTAGCACAACTATCTAAAGCTTCAAAAGTATCAGGAGTATGATGAAGCACTCCAAGGGAATATCCAAAATCTTGAGAGCTTTCTTGCAAAGAATTTTCTGAGGCTGTGGCACACTCAAAATAGCAATTATTATACTTGGAAAGGTTTTGCTTGGCTTGTTCTAAGGCTAATTCACTAGGGTCAATGCAATTCAGTTTATGTATCATAGGAGCAACAAATTTTGCCCATCTTCCTGAACCACAGCCCATGTCAAACCCCTCAGCTCTCTTTGGGAGGGCTGCAAATGGAAACATAGAAAAATAGCTTTCAAAAGAAGCTTGAAGGGAAGTATCATCTATTTCAAAATGGTTAAACCTGTTCCACTCTTTTCCAAAATCGTTAACAACCTGTTGATCAATATTTTTCTTACCTTGCATAATCTTTATTTATAAATAGTTGAGGCTTTAGATGAGATTTAGGTATTAATAGAACTACATTATACACTCCTAAAAAAAATTAATTAAAAACTTTAAGACATCATTCATAAATACTGATTTGAATAGTGCTTCTCTATAAATTAATAGCTTTTAACTAATTCAAATAGCTAAAGTTAGAATAATTTCTGTATTTTTTTATTATTTTTTTTAAATAAGTATGCAGAAAATATTGGTAGCACAAAAGTTTGATCTATTCTAATATAGAGTGAAATTTCTAATTCCAAACTAAATAATAATGAAAATATTTTTAGACATTGGCTCACACATAGGGCAAACGCTTTATGAAGTAACGAAAGAAAAATATGCATTTGATAAAATCTATTGCTTCGAACCATCATTACTTTGCCTCGAAAGTCTTGAAAAAATTGCTTCGACTGACAGCAGAATAAATATTTGTAAATTTGGTTTAAGTAATAGAAATCAAGATGCTGAACTTTATATGCCTGGATCCCAAGGTGGAACTATTTTTGAAGGTGGAATTGGTGACTTAGCTCAAGAATCTAATAACCTGACCCAGGATGACAATGTGGTTGAGAAAATTATGCTGCGTGATGCAAATGAATGGTTTACAGAAAATATTAATCCAGACGATTACCTCGTAGTAAAAACAAACTGTGAAGGAAGTGAGGTTGATATTCTCGATAGTTTAATTGATGGCGGATTTATGGAAAATATTTATACTTTCCTTGTTACGTTTGACATCAGAGAAAATCCAAAATATCAATATAGGGAACTTGAAGTAAGAAAAAAATTAAAAGCACAGAATGTAAAAAACTTTTGCTTCTCTGACGATGTAATGATTGGATTTTCTCATGAGCAAAGAATTGAAAATTGGTTGAAATTATTTGGTGTCGATACTCACCTTCAAGATACAGCATTATTAAGAAATCAATATCAAAAAAACTTTTTTAAATATGCCAGTAAAAATGGATTTCTTATAAGATGGGAGACTAAACTAAAAAGAGGCTTTGGTTATTCTCTTTTCCCTGATTGGATAAAAAATACATTGAGATTCGTGAAAAGAAAGTTGGGATTAAACAGAGAGAGATAGCATATCTTCCAATTTTTTATAAATGAAAACTATTAAATAAAAAATACTTCTCCTAGAGATCTAATTAATACTCCGTCATAATCTTTCTCAGAAATAGTAATTTCTTCCTTTGAGCAAGGAAGTTGAATGCTTAATTCATCATCAAACACCGATATTGAGACATCACTTGCATGATCATAAGGATTAGAGACTCTGTAAGAGATTTCACAATCTTCTTCAAGTGTAAGAAATCCATGCGCAAAACCAACTGGCACGTAAACCTGTTTAAAGTTCTCAGCACTTAAATTTATTAGTCGATGCTGAAGATAAGTATTAGAATTGACTCTAATATCAACTGCAATATCTATAATACTTCCCTTTAAGACTCTTACTAACTTTGCTTGTTCAAAGGGAGGTTTTTGGAAGTGGAGACCTCTAAACGTATACTTATTCCTTGAGTAAGAATGATTTTCCTGAATGAAATGGTCTTTGATACCAATCTCTTCAAAAGCATTCTTTTGATAAACTTCAGAGAAAAAACCTCTTTTATCTTCGATTTTTTTTGGAATTAGCTCGCAAACTGAATCACCAAGATGCCACTTAGCAGAAAACTTCATGATAAATACTTGTTAAATGAGCCCTTAAGGTACTCTTCAAGACAGGTTTCCCAGTCCCTCATTATATCTAAGCCTCTTAATTGCAACTTCTTATTTATTAGCCTTTCAGAGGTTGGCCTGGGTGCAAAATATTCTTCTTTAAAATAATTTGAATTCACTTTTTCTAATTTAATTTTTTCTTCTAAGTTTAAAATCGAAAGAATTTTCTGAGCCACTTCAAATCTTCCAGTTATTCCTTGGCAAACTAGATTATAGAGCCCCCATATTTCGTTCTCAAGAATTATTTTTGCATTTTCAGCGAAATCAAAGGTGAATGTGGGGGTTCCCAATTTATCATCTACAACACGAAGTACATTATGCCCATCCTTAATTTGTTGAAGAATTTTAAATATAAATTTCTTATCCTTTTTTGGCCCTCCACCCATCATCCAACCAGCTCTTAAGACTATTGGAAGTTTTGCCTGCTGCAAAACAAATTTTTCACCGGCATGCTTGCTTCTTGCATAGTGGCATAAGGGATTTGGTTGATCCCAGTCGTCATAGGTATCCTTTGAGCCATCAAATATTCCAGCTGTAGATATGAAAAGTATTGGTATATCAAGTTTATTAGCAATGTAAACAGCGTGTTCAACCGATATAGTATTGGTAAGATAAGTATCGTTAATATTCTTTTCACAATATTCTAGATCTGTATATGCACCGATATGAAAAAGATAGTCTGGTTTAAATCTATTTACAGATTTTAAATATTCATCGAAATTACGAAAATCAAGATATTCTAGCCAATTTTCATTAAGGTCAATATCAGTACATTTCAATTCATATGAGCCCTTAAAGACATTATAAAAAGCATCTCCTAACATACCGCCGCATCCGCTCATAAAAATCTTTTTCATTTAATTCTCAATTGCAGATAGATATTTTGTAAATATAGTATTTTGAGAATAGTTTTCAATAAATTTAGCCCTAGCATTTTCTCCAATTCCATTTCTTTTTTCAGCATTTTCTATAAGTTCTTCTAAAGAGCTAATCCATTCATTTGAATTATTAATGAGAATGCCATCTTTACCATGTTCAATAAAATTCTTAACATTCCCTACTGCTGTACAGACCGCAGGAATTCCTACAGCCATATATTGTAAGGCTTTTAAACCGCTCTTTCCAGAAACCCAATCATTTGTTGGAAGGGGGTAAAGCCCGATATCAAAATTATGCAATTGCTTAATTTCATCCTTCGCATTCCATTGAATAACCTCAAGGTCCAAATTTTTATTTTGCATTTCGAAGTTACCTATAACCATAAATTTAAATTGTTTTTTTCTATATAACTTTTCTAAATCAGGAATTATTAAGTCCAAACACGCTCTTGAAGAAAATGTTCCAGTCCACCCTATTACTATCTTTTCTTTGTTAAATTTTCTTCTTTGCTGAGGAATAAATCTGTCTTCTTCAAGTGTTGGAGGAATAAACACAGCATTATTTTTTTTAGAGATGCTATTACATTTATCTGCTAGATCTGGAGAGCTAGCAATAATCCGATCTACATTTTCAATAAGATATTTAATTTTACTCTTTGATTTTAGGATAGAAGCGAGCCAATTAATGCTTCCAATCTCTTCAGTCAAAAGATTGTCTTCGATGTCAAAAATTACTTTTTTAGATAACTTTAAATATATGCTCTCAAGGAGTGGTGGTCCAAATGGAAAAACATTCATAAAGATATATATGCAATCATACTCCCTCAATGTAAAAATTAATTTTATCCTTCTTAGAAGGCCAGAAATCGTCCATATGATTTTGTAAAAAATGAAGCCCTCTTTTGATGCGATATCCCATAATCTTGAACTCATAAAGCAGTGCACTTTTATTTCGTAACCTTCTTTGCGTAGTTGATCAAAATGAGGTTCAAATTTTAATCTTTGTCCTGCAGCAACCTTTAACGGATAGGGACAAATAAAAAGAATTTTTTTCATATTAATTTATTGGGTATATATTTAAGATATAGATATTTATATTTTAAACCGTTACAAAAAATTTATTTATACCTGACTGAATTAAACTTTACTTTTAAAAACCAATAAAGGTATTTTAGAAATTTCATTGGATTGAGTACATTTCTTGTAGAGCCAGCACGAAGGTTTTTAACAAGGCCAGTAGTTCCTTTTAATTCATCGCTAATAGAAAATGCATCATCAATTACTCCATATAGTGAAAGATTATGAGAATGAGAAATAGACTTAAGTTCACGAAATAATGGCGAGTCTGAAAATTGCTCAAGCATATCTTCGTAAAAATCTTTCATGCCCAAATATTTATTAAAAACTGCGGGTAAGCTGTAATAAGGATTGCCATTTGAGTCAATAAAATTTGATGGAGCAACAATATCTTGAGGATATCCACCAAGAAGGATTGGACTACTAAGTAACTTTGCACCTTTTAGCATTGCCATACAAAGAACAATATTCTGATGATAGAAAAAAGCTAAAGCACAATCTCTATCCAATCTATCTAAAAGATATTTTTCGGAATGTTTAATAATCGATGCTCTAAATACGCAACCAATGCTGTGCTCCGACTGTACTCTCAAATTTGTTAAAGAAATATCTGTAACTTTATCACTTCCTCTGCCTGGATAAAGTGATCCAGTGTGATCAATCCATCTTGTTGATAAAAAATCAGTCTCTAATTTTGGCAGTAATGCAAGAAGCTCCAATAGACCGTCTTTGAAGAGGATATCGTCATCAGGAAGCTCTATTAAAAATTCTGTATTACATAAATTAAAGTATTTTAATTGAGTTCTTGCTCGACTAAGATTTTCTTGATTCCTGTAAATGGACACATTAGGTATTTCTGAAAATTGAGATAAGTTTTCAAATGTATTGTCTGAAGAACAATCATCAATTACAAGTATCTCAATTTCATCATTTAATTCAAAGCTTAAAAGTTCTTTTACTAATTTCGTAACTATTTTAGATCTGTTGTATGTTGCAATGCAGATGGTGATTAATTTTTGATTAGTCATAATAATTACTTTATGTTTTTTAAAATTTTAAACTTAAATATTATAAATCAGATAGCTAATAAAAAAGTGTAACCATGAGTACGATTACTAAAAATTGAGTTTTGGCAGGCTTATATCTTTCTTGGAAACAATGGGCTCAGAATCAAAAGAATGTTTTTCAATATACCCTAAGGGACTAAAACCAGTATAGTGCTCTGGTGAAAATTTTTGGTCCATAAGGTATTGAAGTAATACATTCGAAGATTTTGTATAGAAACCATGCGCAAAATTATTAGGAATTACGATTACGTCTCCAGCCTCTAGGTCATATTCGAAGATTGATAATTTTGTTGAATTTTTTATGGGGAACAAAATATCCTTTATTGAGCCTTTATGGACTATTAAAATCTTAGTTTGTTCAAAAGGCTTTTTTTGAAAGTGGAAACCGCGAAAAACATTTTTCTCTTCAGAAAAAGAAATCAATTGATAGCGAAGATTAAAATTAGGTATTTTAATTGTCTCCAGCAATTGCCTCAAGTCGAATGGATTAAGGAAGCCTCTCTTATCTGGAAAGCCTGTAAAAAAATTTTTATAGACCATTTTGTATATCTTTTATCCTAGCTTTAAGACTGCCGTAAAGAGAATATTGAGAATCCCCATAGAAAATATTTTCAGGGAATGACTCAATTTCATCAAAATAATTAGGTCCAATATTTGCCCTTTTTACATCTGCTGTTGTATTTGAAATTTCCATGATCATTAATATAAGGTCTTCCAACGAAATTGTATCTGGACTTTTAATTGAATAACTACCATGCTTGAGATCAATGCTATTGATCAATGATTGACATACAGGTTGAACATCTGCAAGATTAATTTTAACATCATTCGTTGGTATGGTTATTGTATTTCCAGCAAGAACATTTTTGATAAATATATCAACAACTTTGTTTCTTGTATCTCCAAACCCAAAAGTATCAAAAATGTATAAACTTACTATTTCTTTTTTTTGATGATCTAAAAATTCCTTAAAAAGTTCTTTTGATAAAGAGTAAACATTTTGTGCTTTGAAATCCAATAATTGATGATAACTTAGTGCATTAATAATTTTGAGATTTTCATTAAGTGCTAAATAATTACATACGTTAGCAGGAAAAAGAATGTTTGCTTTGATGAGATTTTCAAGCTCCAAAATAGAGTTTGGATTAGGCTGGTATAGGGTAGCTAAATTTATAAGCGTATCTGAAGGATTTTTTACAAAAAAATCTTTTGAAATATCTATCTCTTCTATTTCGCCCTTTTCATAAATTTGAAGAGTGTTATTTCGAGTAAAGTTAATTACTTTATTATATTTCTGCTGAAGATATTTAAGGAGATTACTACCAATAAATCCGGTGATGCCAGTCACATAAATTATTTTATGCAATGGCTGCTTCCGCTTTAAATACCATATCTTGCATATAAGCCATTTTTTTTTGAATCCATTTGATTGTGGCAACCTAACATGATGCCGTTTTGCATAATTTCATCAGAAATTTCAAAATCACCAAAGGAATCCCAAGTAAATTTCTTTGCAACAGGCTGCTTAAGAATATTGCCTGTAAAAATTGTTCTAGTTTGAATTCCTGCTTTTTCTAAATAAATTTGAAATTCCTTTCTTTTGCCTTTTAAGTTGTTAGTAAGCAGCATTGGAAATGCAAGCCACCCTGTAAATACATTTTCATAAGCTCTAAACATAGAAAAATTCTCAGATTTAGAGAATGCATCTGTTAAAGTTTGAAAATTATTAACTCTTCCCTGAAGGTTATTCTCTAAATTACTTAATTGCACTAAAGCAAATGCAGCTGAAATTTCTGATGGCATAAAGTTATATCCAAGATCATCGAATACATACTTATCGTCATAATCATATCCGGCAATCTTACAGTCAAAGCGACGATTATAATCCTCCGTTTCACCATACTGTGATGATCTTCTTCCCCAGCCTCTTAAAGATTTAGCATAAATATAATCTTCTTCATTATTGAAGGTTGCCATTCCTCCAAAACCTGAGCCGGTAACCACGTGAGATGCATAAAAACTTGTAGTAGATACATCTGACCAATCATTTAAATTAGTTTCATATCTATAACCAATAGTATCAGCTGAGTCTTCAATAATTTTAAGGTTGTTAGCTTTAGCAAAACTATAGATTTCTTCCCAGTTAGCAATATTTCCAATTAAATTTGGTACACATATAGCTGAAACATTATCTAAAGGTATGTTTTCAAAAATTGAGGTGTCGATCTGAAGGGTTTCAATCTCAACATCAATAAAAAATGGCACAAGATCACTTTGGACTAAAGGCGCTACAGTTGTAGAGAAAGTAAGAGCTGGAGTAATTACTTTTGAATTTTTGGGAAGACGCAATCCCTGTATTCCAAGAAGATTAGCTGAAGAGCCGCTATTTGTCATCAAGCCATGCTCCTTTCTAAATAAGTTTGCGACCTTGGCTTCAAGCTCGTGAACTTGCTTGCCATCCATAATTGCAAGCCTATCCTCCTTCAAAACCTTTAAAACTGCTTCAATTTCAACATCGCTATAGTTTGCTTCTGCGTAATAAACTTTCATTTTTCCTCTTGAACGTTAGATATTTTTTTATTTGGTTTTTTTTAAATAACTTAAATGCAGAGATTATATTGCAGTCAATTAAGTCTGTCATTTTTTTTGAATCATTTTTTATACTTAGATAATTCTAAGAACTAAAAATCGACTATAATTACGAAGTCTTAGTTTTATTATTAAAAAGTTCTATCAAAAAATGCCCAAACATTTATTTTTACTACTGCTGCTTTTTACTTGTTTTATTTCAGAAGCAAAGGAATGGACACATAGTTCAGGTAGTTATAAAGCGCACAGATTTTTTAACGGAAACCAAATTACTCCATCAAACATAGATGATTTAGAAAGAGCTTGGAAATTTTCTTCAAGAAAATCTGATGAGACTATAACAGTTCAATCCTCCCCAATTTATACAGGCACACAAATTATTTCTTCATCTCCTAGCAGTATTTTTGCAATTGATCCAAATACTGGAGGTTTAAATTGGGAAGTAGAGCTAGAATACAAAATTAATCCAAGGGGAATTACCTTTACCTCTAATCCAAATAGAAGAATTTTTGTGCCTACACAAAAAGGTATTTTGGAGCTTAATGAAGAAGATGGAAAAATTATCGGGTATTTTAAAAGTGGTCAAGCCTCTATGGCTCCAGTAATTCACAAAAATAATATTATAGTTGCAACACTTCATGATGGCATTAAAGCATTTGATCTTTTCTCAAGGGAATTAGTTTGGCACTTAAGCCTTGAAATGAACAACTATAAAGCTAGCATTTGGTCTGGATTTTCGTTTGATAAAGAAACTCAATTAGGTTACGTAATTACTGGGAGTTATGGAGGATTAATGGGTTGGTACAGAAAGGAATCTAATCTTGAATCAAACATCATAGCTTTTAATGCTAATAGTGGAAAAATAGAATGGAAGTTCCAGTATATTGAGCATGACTTGTGGGACCTGGACCTGCAGGGAAATCCGATTTTATTAAGCCTTTCAAAAAATTCAGAGCAAACTAAAGCAGTATTAGTCGTCTCTAAAAAAGGTGATGTGATTCTATTGAATGCTGCAAATGGTGAGCCTTTTTATGATAATTCTTTTGTTAGAGTTAAAGTCCAAGGTTCCGATATTCCAAAAGAAAAGACAGCATCTTCTCAAAAGAATTTTTTAATTCCTGAACCATTTTATGATTTCTATTTAGATGCTGACAAAGCTTTTGATCACCTTAACAAAAATAACAGAGAATATGTGGACCTTAAAATACGTCATGTTGATCAATCAGGCATTTTTCTGCCTCCCTCCTTGAATCACGATGTATTGATGTATGGAATTAATGGAGGTGCAAATTTATCTGGAGGTGCCATAGATTTCTCAGATAAAAATCCATCATTAGTTGTCCCTTTCACTAAAGAACCATGGATTTTACGTGCTTTCTATACTGATAAGATTCTTAGACTTGTTGAAAAGATGGTTGGGAAATATCAATCTTTTAAATCAAGCAGTAATGAAGAATCCATTTTTCAAAGTAATTGTGCTAGCTGTCATGCTGGTGGAGGAGGTGACGCTCCTAGTAGAATAGTTTTAGGAAAGATGCCAGCCAAAGAAATTTACACTTCATTAACATCTGGAATAATGTCTGCTCAAGCTCAAAATCTATCAGATGAAGAAAAAAAAGAGTTAGCTCGATATCTTGGAAAAGAAACGCAACAGATGGCTGAAAATATATTTACCTCTCTTCCTTTTGTTCCAAATAATAAAATTTATGAAGAAAATTGCTCATCTTGTCATGGAATCTCTAGAAATGGTTCGTATGAAATGGAGAATGTAGGTGATAATTTTTACCCTCCATTAGTTGGAATAACTCTTACAAAGAAAGGTGATGATATTAAAGATTTTGAACAAATCAAAGCTATTCATGAATACTTTAATGCTTCATATAATATTTCACAGGAAGAGCATCTGACGATTTTTGATGAATTTGAAACATATGATTCTCGGCTTAAGAAACTTGGGTTGCTTTCATCAAGAGGATTTTGGCAGCTCTTGCTCGATAAAGAAGGTTATCCAGCGACTAATCCACCATGGGGAGGAATTGCTAAAATTGATTTAGTTTCTGGAAAAAAAATATGGTCTACTCCTTTTGGAGCTCGTCTTGATAATCAGAATAATATTATTGCAAATGGTGATAAAAATTTTGGGGGAGTTCTAACAACAGGAAGTGGTTTAATTTTTGCAACTGGTGCTCCAGATTCCAAAATTTATGCATACGATGGGCAAGGAAATCAAGTATGGTTTGATCAAGCTGAGAGTGCAGGCTCCGCACCGCCAATTTCTTTCCAGCATAATTCGTGTCAATTTATTTTATTTACAGCTACTGGAGGCAAAGTTATACCCTTTACTCAAAAGAAAAATGGCGATGAGTTGATAGCGTACAAACTCAAAAGTTGTCAATCTGATGCTGGATAATTTCAAAAATATACTACCAGATGACTTATTAGGAATTTCATTGCCATCCCCGTGGAATTGAATTTTTATTTTACATAATTGAGCAAGGGCAATAGATATGGCTCTTCTTTACATAGGCCCTCTACCCATTGTAAGGTTCGTTCAATTTCTTCAATGTTGGAAAGTTTATTTTTTTTTATATATTCTTGTCTGGTTTTAAAGCTATATTCTTTACCATTTTTAGCATTGATATGCCAATTCTCTGAACGCATTATCTTGTCCAAGTTATTACAATTATCATAAATAAATTTAAGAATTTTTGTTACTGTTTCTTCCTTTTTATTTTCTTGGAATTCATCATCAAAATTTATAAGCAATGCATTTTCATTTGATGCTTTTCTTGCAAGGAGTTTTGATAACTCTACTATCCATATAAGAGATACCATCTCTAAATATTGAAGATCATCCAGCTTAAAAAAATTTGAAAAACATATTTTGTTTAATTGATTTAGCCTTTTTTTTGCACTTCCTTCTGCATCACCCTTTAATCCTATAGAAGTTAATGAATGTGAAAGAAAATTTTGGAGATTTGTATATAGAAGAATTTCTTTTTGTTCAATATTGTCGATATGATTATTTCCAATTGGCAAGCTAAGATTGCTGCTTGTATGCTTTATAACAACTTTAGATTCTTTTCCAGATAAAAATAACTTCAAAATTCCAAATAGCAGAGAATCTAATTCGAATTTTTTATATTCAGAAGAAAAGCTTATTACTTTAGAGAATTCTTGACTTAAATCTCTTAAAATATTTGGCTCCCTTAAGACCTTTGTTTCATCTAAAGACCCAAGAAGTTTAGAAATAAATGTTGATCCAACGTGGCTTATGTGAAATATATGTATTAAATCTTTTTTTGAACTAATTTTTAGTTCTTTAAGTTGATTGTCTACTGCTATCGCGCTCAAGGAAAACATTTTTTTATCTGCTCCTTGTATTCTCATGTCTAAAAATGGGCTACGCTTGAATGTATCCTCTGAAATTCTTAAGAAGCCAATTCTTCGATCATTCAGAAGTTGAAATGGAAAATATAATGAGTCATTTATTATTTCGCTTATTGTCGGGTTCAACATTTAATTAAATTGTAATATTAAGATATACATTAGTTTACTCCCACTCAATAGTTGCTGGTGGTTTGCTTGAAATATCGTAAACAACTCTACTAACATCATCCACTTCATTAATAATTCGATTTGAGACATGTGCCAAAAAATCATGTGGTAACCTTGACCAAGTCGCCGTCATGAAATCAACTGTTTCAACTGCTCGAACTGCTATCACATCGGCATATCTCCTTTCATCTCCAACAACACCAACTGACTTGACTGGAAGATATACACAAAATGCTTGACTTACTTGATCATACAAGCCTTGTTTAATTAATTCTTCAATAAATATAGCGTCAGCATTTTGAAGAGTTAAAACTTTTTCTTGAGAAATCTCTCCAAGTACTCTTACCCCTAATCCAGGACCTGGAAATGGATGTCGATTTAGCATCTCTAATGGAAGCCCAAGCTCTAACCCCATTTTCCTGACTTCGTCCTTAAATAAATCTCGCAATGGCTCAACTAATTCCATCTTCATATCATCGGGAAGACCGCCAACATTGTGGTGAGATTTAATCACCCTAGCCTCTTTAGACTCTGATTCAGAAGATTCAATTACATCAGGATAAATAGTACCTTGAGCTAAAAAATAAATCTCATCTTTTAATTTAGCAGCCTCATTATCGAAAATATCTATAAAAGTCCTGCCAATAATTTTTCTTTTTTGTTCAGGATCTGATATACCTTTAAGATGTCTATAAAAAACTTTTTTTGCATCAACAACCAATAAATTTAAATCCATTTTGTCTTTAAACAATTTTTCAACATCTTCAGCTTCATTTTTTCGAAGCAATCCGTTATCAACAAAAACACAAATTAAATTTTTTCCGATCGCTTTATCTAAAAGCATCGCTGTGACAGATGAATCCACTCCGCCTGATAAACCAAGCAATACCTTTTGATCTCCAACTTTTTGTTTTATCTTATCTATTCTTTGCTCAATAAGATTTTCTATTTTCCATTGAGCTGAACATTTACATATCTTGAATGTAAAATTTTCTAAGAAAATATTGCCCTTTTTAGTGTGTGTGACCTCAGGATGGAACTGCAACGCATAAATAGGTTTTTGGACATGCTCCATGGCAGCTATCGGTGCTGATTTAGTTGAAGCGATTAAATTAAATTCGTCTGGAAGAGTTGATACATGATCTCCATGACTCATCCAAACATCAACCGCAGATCCAGCAGCAAAGCCATCAAAAAGCAAAGATGATTTTTCTAAAATAATTTGAGCATGGCCAAATTCTTTATTTTTTGAGGAAGAAACTTGCCCTCCAAATTGCTCTGCAAGAGTTTGCATCCCAT
>MDTG01242700.1_pt1 | contig 21265 bp, 20 predicted proteins | sample 811421 | NCBI WGS metagenome assembly MDTG01 (sample SAMN05326645, study PRJNA326480) | marine metagenome | isolation source: seawater | place: Pacific Ocean: South East | collected 2011 | reverse complement strand
TGTTGAATTAGACTTAAAAGTTTATTGTTTGGACAAGCAGTCTTTTGAAGTAATCTCCAAAAAGCATGATAATTCAGAATATTTTGATTCAGAGCATCATGATGGTTCGGATAAATTATTAGCGTTTGATCCCAAAATTAATAAAGAAAACCCATTTAATAGGATAATGATAAGTAAATTCGAAATTATCCATACCTCATTGAATAATTATGACAATGTTCTCTACATAGATAGTGATATTGTGATTAAGAAAAACATTGAAAATAAACTATTAAGCTCACTTGGTAGAAATGATATTTTATTTCAAAATGATAAAAGACCCTCAAAACCTAATCAAATAAATTTATGTGCAGGATTTATGTTAATTAAAAAGAATAAAAAAACTTTAAACTTTTTTAGTCCTGAAAAGCTACCAATAGAAAAAATCATTGGATATATTGCCCACGATCAAACTTATATAAATAGAAATAAAGCAAAGTTTAATTATGGTGTATTACCATTAGATGATTTTCCAAACGGTCCTCATTTTTACAATCACAAAGATAAGCTAGATCCATATATTATTCATTTCAATTTTCTTTTAGGAGAAGTCAAACAAGATGAAATGAAAAAATATAATGAATGGTATATATGAAACAAAATATTAAAAGACTAATTAACGAAATTATCATTTTATCTTATTTGATTACAATATTTTTTTCGATTTTGTTCACAAGACCATTTGTTGGAGTTCTTATTGGTCCATTTAGACTTGGAGAACTAATAATAGGTGGATGTATATTATTAACTTTCTTGCTCTTGACCATAGGGAAATATTTTGATATTTTTGAAATTAATAACTTAAAGAAAATTTATTCGTATATTGTAGTTTCTTTTTTCTTTGTCGTAATTGCTACAAATACAGATCTATTTAATCTTTATGCATTTAAATCTAGTTCATATATATGGACATTAATTTTTATTTTTTTTAGTTATCTATATTTTTTACCTGATAAATACTATGATCCTTTCTTTTATTCAATTATTATTTGCTTAATTTTTATGTATATAATTTCAACTGGAAATTATCCAAATTTCATAATCGCCTTTTTTAATAATGTGTCTGACAAATTTCAGTTTTTAAAAGGCTCAGAATTATCATTAGTGTTAATCATTTCAAATTTATTGGTAAAAAATAAATTCTCACAAAAAATATATTTAAGATTTTTAATTCTGTCGTCAAGTATTTATTTTCCTCTTTTACTTTTTAACAGCCGAGCAGCATTTTTTGTAGCTGTAATATTTTTAATAATGGAAATCTACTTTATAAGAAAAGAGTTCCTTAAAATTAGTTGGATTAATTTTATTTTAATTTTACTTACAATACCACTTTTTTTAATCTCAACTTTTAGAGTTTATGGGAATCTAGATTTTACAAAGCTTCCTGAGTATTCAAATTCAGAAATTATTTCTGAAACAGTTAGTGATTTAGTAGATAGAAGAGAAACTACTGAGGTATTTTTATCATTTTACCTTCAAGACGGAAGACTCAGATCAAAAGACAGTACTACAGAGTGGAGACTTGATATATGGCAGGATGTAGTAGAGGATATGACTGATAAATCAATTTTGCTAAAAGGCTATGGATATAATGAAATAATACCTGTCATGCTTGACCCCACAGCACCAGGGAGACTAGGACGAGATGGCATGAATGAAAATGTGCACAATTATTTTGTTAATATTTTTGCAAGAGGAAGTTTTATTCAATTAATTTTGTTCGGTTTATTTAATTTTAAAATTATTAGTAAATACAATCAGAAATTTAATTCATATAATATTCTTAGCTATCTAATACCTATATATTTAATGTCATCTTTTGACGCAACACTGGAAAGCGTACATTTTCCATTAGTGTTTTTTACTTTTTTGGGGTACTTTCTAAAAAAAGGTATAAAAACTCAAAATAATCATATTAATTGAATAACATTAGAAAAGTGAAAAAAGCATTTGTTACTGGAATAACTGGCCAAGATGGGTCATATTTGGCAAAACTTTTATTGGACAAAGATTACGAGGTTCATGGAACAATTAGAAGGTCTTCGTCAATAAATACTGAAAGAATTGATCCTTTAATTTCTAAATTTCAACCAACAAAACAATTAAATCTTCATTATTCAGATTTACTTGACTCTGCTTCACTATATAGCTTGATAAACACAATTAAGCCAGACGAAGTTTATAACTTAGCTGCACAATCACATGTTTCTGTATCGTTCAAAAATCCAATTTTTACAACACAGACAGGAACACTGGGTTCAGTTTCGATTCTTGAGGCGATTAAAAATTCTGATAAAGAAATAAAATTTTATCAAGCTTCTTCATCCGAAATGTTTGGAGGAATCAACGAAGATAAGTTAAGTGAAAACTCTGAATTTATTCCAAAAAGTCCATATGCTGCCTCTAAGGTATTTGCCCATAATATGACAAGGCTTTATCGAGAATCCTATGATCTATTTTGTGTAAATGGAATTCTTTTTAATCATGAGTCGCCTTTAAGGGGAGAAACTTTTGTTACAAGGAAGATTACTAGAGCAGTTGGAAGGATAAAACTAGGCTTACAAAAACAACTTACACTTGGCAATCTAGATGCAGTCAGAGACTGGGGGTATGCAGGAGACTTTGTTGAAGGCATGTGGATGATGATGCAGCAGGAAATACCATCTGATTGGGTTCTCGCAACAGGAGAAACACACAGTGTAAAAGAATTTGCAAAAATAGCCTTTGAACATGTTGATTTAAACTGGGAAAATTTTGTTGTTAGTTCAGAAAAATACTTCAGACCAAATGAAGTAAATTTTCTACTTGGTGACTACTCAAAAGCAAATAAAGAACTTGGATGGAAACCTAAAACAAGCTTTAAATCATTAGTTGAAATGATGGTTGAAAGTGACTTAGAGTTAGCTAAACAGGAAAAAGTTCTTATTGACCAAAACTTGATTGAACCTACTTGGGAGAATCCAACCTAGGAAAAGATTTAATGGGATGTCGTATCAAAGAAACTTTAAATTAGTAAATATTCCAAGCTATCTTTTTCATAATCTGAAAGTAGATCAATTTAACTATATTCAGAAAATATTTTTTTTACTAAGAGCAAAATTAATAATCTTTATATTGGATAAATTCAACAAGCAACTTTTATGTTCATTAATTAATAGTATTTGTTACTCCAAAGAAAAAATAAAATACGATAGTCCAAATTATTATATTGAAAAATATAATAACAAAATTTTTTATCCAAAAGATAGACTTAATAGAATATTTATTGGTTTTGATAAAAGATTAAATATAATTGCGGAAACATATGGATTAAACAAGGTATCATTTCAAAAAGGTGATATCTTTTTAGATTGTGGAGCAAACATTGGAGAAGTATATTTCGCAATTTCTAAGATTGAAAAAAACATAGATTATATTGCCTTTGAACCAGACAGAGAGACATTCAAATTTTTGCAAAAAAACTGTGATAATAAAAAAAATGTAATTCTAAATAATTTCGCTTTGTCAAGTGATAATGGAACCTCAGAACTTTTTATTGACAGCGAAGGAGCAAATTCATCCTTACTTAATTTTGGAACTAATAAAAAAATAAAAGTTAGTACCAAAAGACTTGATTCAATAAACTTTGCAAAAAATATAAAATTTTTAAAGATAGATGCTGAAGGCTTCGAACCTGAAGTATTACATGGTACAAAACAAATATTTGATATGATTGAATTCATTTCAGTTGACTACGGGCAAGAAAGAGGCTTATCACAGGAATCTACAGTGGTTAGTGTTTTAAATTTCTTATATCAAAATAATTTTGAACTTATCTATCAGTCTGAAATAAGACCTGTGGGCCTTTTTAAAAATAAAAAAGTTAAAAATTGAATAATAAAATAAAAACAAATTATCCATGGTTATATGACATCCCTGAATTAGTTGATGATTTTCTTGAGTCTTTAAAAAAACCTGAAAACAATTATTCATTTTTTCCAGCAAAAAAAGGACTTACACATTATGGATCAACATTAGATCTTGGTTTTAGTTGTTATGGGTTAAAGCTAAAACACATAACGAACAAATATAGTAATTTAAATAATGATCAAAAAGATTCATGGATTGAATACATAAATTCATTTCAAACTTCTGATTCAGATTATATAAAAAATTTATATATCGACCCCCAATACATTAATGCAATAAATAATTTTAATATTCGTTCATCTTCAAAATATATGATAAAAAAGCTATTGACTACTTTAAGAATCAAAGAATACGAAACACTAGATGATTTTATTATGAGATCTTTACGAGCAGAAACTAAACAAGCAATAGCAACCATTGAAGAGGCTGGCTACAAATCTAAGTTTATATATAGAGATTTGATTGATAATGAAGGTTTTATAATTGAATTTTTAAAGAATCAAAACTGGAGATCTCCATGGATGGCTGGAGCTCAGTTTGCAAATATGTCTTTATTTTTGTCACAATTACAAGATGAAATTAAGGAAGATCACATTAAAGATATGGTTAATTTTATTGATGAATTGTGTGATCCATCAACAGGTGCTTATTTTGTAAATCCAAAACCTTCTAATAGAGAATTAATAAATGGAAGTATGAAGGTTATTTCAGGTCTTGATTGGATAAATAGGAAAATAAATTATCCAGAAAAATTAATCGATTTATGTCTTAACTCAAATATTTCACATGACGGTTGCGATTTAGTAGATGTAGTATATGTGCTCTTTAAATGTTCAAATCAGACAGCATATAAAAAAAGTGAAATCGCAAAATATATCTATGATTTGCTTGAAATTATTTCTCTACATTTTTATCAAAATGAAGGAGGTTTTTCATATTTTCTTGGTAAAAGTCAAACAGATTATTATGGTGTAAAAATTACAAAAGGGACCAATAATCCAGATATTCATGGAACACTTTTGTTAACTTGGGCATTGTCAATGATTGTACAAATGCTTGAAATAGAAAGTATAAATTTGAATATTTTAAAACCCTAGTTTTTATAACCTATCAATATTGAATGTGGAATCTTGTATCCATATTTTTCAATTTTTATTTTATATCTTTTCAAGGTTTTAACATTTTCAAATCCAACATTTCTCATCATGAGTTTTATTGATTTTTCAGAGTAATGAAAGAAGTTGCCACCAGAATTTGTATATTTTAAATATGGTCTAAACAAATTTACATAATTATTTTTTATTGTATTTGATACATCAATGATACAAAACTTATTTGTTTTATTGTATAGATTTTCAATAGCTGAAACAGGATCTCTAAGATGCTCAAGTAATGATCCGCAAAATGTTACATCATGATTTTTTATATTTTCCAATTCATATATTGATCCTGAAATAAATTCCATATTTAAATTGTAAATTTTCTTTAAAAAATTAAATTTATTAGGATCATTTAGTTCTAATTTTTCATAATCATCAACCAAATAATTAAAATCATTTCTTTCATCATATTTTTCAATGTAATTATCTTTATAAGTGTCTAAAACTTCAAAAGCAACAGATCCATCATATTTATTTATATCCACTCCTGTAACCTTTTTTGCATTAAGATTTCTTAAAAAATACATACTAAAAAACCCATCAGAACAGCCGATATCTAAAACATTTAAATCATCCATTCTTGGAAAATTAAGGCCATCAATAATTTTTGTGTAGTCAAAAGTTCCCTTAGATTTTATATTGTTGTATTCAACGGTATGGTACCAAACACCTTTCGTCAAAATATTATTTATTGAATGTTCATTCATATCTTCAAGTAACAATAGTAATAGTTTATCCAGTAAATTTGATAGTTTTGTATCCAATTAGTTGTACTCTTAACTAAAAGGAAAAGATATGACTAATTTTTGGGATTCGGAATTTCCAACTGGTTACTATGATAAAGTTTTTCAACAGGGACTTCTAGAAGATAAAGGAATTCAAACCAATTGGCACAACTTAACATTCAAAAAAATTAAACCTTATCTATTCAAATCTATCGATCATCTTGATTATGCATGTGGCCCCGGTACCTTCATTGGGAACTTTTCGGAAGCAAATTCTGTGGGTGTAGATTTAGCAAAAAAACAAATAAATTATGCAAAAGAGAAATATTCAAACAAATTTAAATTTTACGATCTAATTGAATTTGAATCAAAATATGAAACAGAAAAATTTGACTTAATAACTGTTTTAGGCCTTTTTGAATTTTTAAGTCACGAAGATATGATTGAAACATTAAATTTTTTATATGACAAGTTAAAACCAAATGGGAGGTTAATTTTAACAACACCCAACTTTAACAATTTACAATTTAGGATTCTTTTATTAATCCTTAATATATTTTCGAATACTGGTTATAGAGACCAACACATTAATAAACTTAACAAAAAAAAGATAAGAAAAATTATTAAAAAAACTAAATTTCAAGAAATAAATAAAATTTATAAATTTTTGAACTTTGGTATAGCATTTTCTGTATTCTCTATTAGGAGTGGTGAAGTATTTAATAATTTCATTGAAAGATTATTTTCAAACAATTACGGGTATTTAATGTTGTCTGTTTTAGAAAAGAAATAAAGATCTAGGTCTATTTGTGAATTCAATTAACAAAAATATTTCAATAATTCTCCCAACTCTTAATGAGAAAGAAAACTTAGAAAATCTAATTCCAGATTTTATATTAAACCTTGAAGAAAATAATTATGAAAATTATGAAATATTAGTCATCGATGATAATTCAATTGATGGCACAAAAGACTATATTGATAGACTGCAAAAGTTAAATTCTAAAATTAAGATAATTGTTCGAAAAGAAAATCCTTCACTACCTCTATCAATTTTGACTGGTATAGAAAATTCAGAATATGAAAATGTTATGTGGCTTGATGCAGATGGGTCAATGCCAGCATCTGATAGTTTAAAATTAATCAATAAATTTTTTGTTAATAGCAGGACTGTTATTGTTGGTTCTAGATTTACTGATGGTGGTGCATACAAAGGAGTAAAAGATTTAAGTTCAAATAGTTTTTTTAAGGCAATAAAAAATGTCCAAAAATCAAACGACTCAGTTTTAGGAATGATATTTTCAATTTTTTTTAACAAAGTATTAAAACTTCTTCTTAAAACAAATGTAAAAGATTTAACCAGTGGATTTATTGTTATTAGTAAACAAGATATTAATAAAGACATTTTTTCTAAATCAGATTATGGAGAATATTTTATTTATTTGATAAATGACTTAACTCAAAAAAAAATAGATATAAACGAAATAGGATATATTTGCGAAACAAGAATACATGGTGAATCAAAAACTGCAAGTTCGTTTATTCAATTGATTAAAAGGGGTATACCTTATATAAAAGTTGCAATAAAATGTAGAATTAATAAATATGAAGATATTCGATAAAAATAATATACTGCTCGCTTTATTTATTAAAGAAAACTCTCACGTTGAAAAAGATTTTAAAACAGACAATGAAGAAGAATTTCAAGTAGCCTCATTTAACCTCAAAAAAAATACAAAAATTGAGAGGCACTATCACCCTGAGAATGAAAGGATAATAAAATCAACTTCTGAAGCATTAATAATGGTAAATGGTCAAGTGTTAGTAACAATTTATGATGATGAAAAAATAAAGATTCATGAAAGTGTCATAGGGGCCGGTGAAGTAGTTGTCTTTTTTAAGGGGGGCCATGAACTTGATGTTCAAAAAGATTCATATTTTTTTGAAATAAAGCAGGGACCATATGATGAGAAATCTGATAAAGTAAGGTTTTAGTTTTGATACCTGTTTTTTCACCATATGTCACTTTTAGTGACTATCTAAATGTTCTTTCAGCATTAAGAAAAACTTACATTTCTGGTACTAGTCCGATAGTAAGAGAATTTGAAGATAAGCTAGCAAAAAAGTTTAAAAGAAAATACGCAATAGCTCTATCAAACGGATCAAATGCATTAGACGTGGCTTTACAGTCGTTGAATTTAAGTAAAGATGATGAAGTTGCTATTCCATCTTTCACTATTATTTCTTGCTTGTCAGCTGTCATAAGGACAGGAGCAAAACCTATTTTTTACGATGTGAACGAAAAAAGTTGGAATGCAAACCTTGAAGATATTGAGAAATGTATTACAAAAAAAACTAAGGCTGTAATCATGGTTCATACATTTGGATTAGTATCTGATGCACAAAAAATAAGAGATTATTGTAAATCTAAAAATTTATATCTTATAGAAGACTCTGCTGAAGCACACGGACAGTCAATTAACGAAGAACCATGTGGTTCTTTTGGAGACATATCGACTTTTAGTTTTTATGCAAATAAACACATAACTACTGGAGAAGGAGGAGCAGTATTAACCGACTCCAAAAACACATATTTAAAAATTAAAAAAATGATTAATTTGGATTTTGGGGAAAAAAGATTTCAACACGATAATCTTTATTGGAATTTTAGATTAAGCGGGTTGCAATCAGCATTGGGTATTTCTCAAATTGATAACTTAGAAAAAGTAATAAAATCAAAGATTTATCAGGGATTAAAATATAGTGAATTGCTTGAAAAGCTTGAAGATCATATTTGTTTTCCTTTAAAAAAAATAAGTGGTGTAGAGAATCATTTTTGGGTTTATGGGATTGTTTTAAAACATGAAAATAAGAGAGATTCACTTCAAAAAAAGTTATTCCAAGACGGGATTGAAACAAGACCATTTTTTTGGCCTTTACATTTACAAAATGCTTTACCGAATAAATTTAAACCAGAAACTAGTTTACCCGTAAGTGAAAATTTAGGAAGAAACGGTTTGTACTTACCGCTTGGTAAACACATAAATGATAAGATTCAAACTAAAGTTGTAGAATCTGTATCAAATTTTTTTGGTTGAATTTGATGAAAATTCTCTGGTTATAATTTTTAAAATAAAATAAATTAACAGTAAGATCACAAATATTTTATCGAAGGTAATTACTTCGAGTTTATTAATTAACAACAGAAAATCCTTATTTTCAACTGGCAAACCTAAAGAGTTAAGAAAATCTAAAATTCCATTAATACCAAAAAAAGAAATCAAAATTTTAAATATGATCGCACCTAAAAATGAAGTAGAGAATATGATTAGGTAACTGTTTAATTCAAATACTGATTGAATCATACCACTTAAATATTTTGGTTGTGAATAAATTACTTCATTACCAAAAGAATTTGTAACTTTATCTAAAGAGAGTTGTGTCCCTGAAGTAGTTTCAAAAAATATAATGGATATTGTTGAAAATAGTGAAAAACTTAAAATGTATGACCTATATATAAAGTTCTTACCAGCTTTAAATTCTGAAACTATAAGCAAAGAAAGAGGAATTAGACAATATAGGTATCTGAAGCCATATGATGATGCAACGGAACCCCAGATAATTACAATTCCAAATGTCTGTGCAAAGGACAAAAGACATAAAAACGAAAATAATCTTTTATCACTGTCTGATTTTAAAAGATTAATTAAAGAGATAATTAGTCCAAGAAATATTAATGGTGAAAACCAAAAAATTCCAAACTCTTCAGTAAATAATATTGTTAGAAAATCTTTTGATGAGGAAATTAAAAAATCTATAATCGATACATCAAAAATATTTTCAGTTCGGTTTGTTCCATAAATGACTCTCGGATCAAAAGTATATATACCGTAAATTAATTTGGTGTGTAAAAGGAATATAATGATAGAAAATAATGAATAAAATAGTGCCAGAAATTTTACATTTGTTTTTATTTTATCTTCCCTAGGCTTTTTAAATGATCTGATAATTAAGGGGATTAAAATTACAAAATAATTTACCCATCTAACCATGAAACTCAATAAGATTGAAAGGATAATAAACATAATATCAATTTTTTTATTTGAATTTTTTTCGTGAAATAGCCTAGATGAGTAATAAAAAGCCATTGTTATTGCAAAAACTTCATAAACATGAGTCATAGAGTATCTCTCAAAAGCGAAGTAAAATATCCCACTTCCCGCATATAAAAGGAGAGTTATCAATTTATCTTGATTAATTTTGAGAATTTTTAAAGTTTTTTCTATAAAAACAATTGATAACGCGAGATAAAATAGAGATGACATAGAGTAAAATAATATTTTGTAGTTAAATATATTATTTTCTCCAGACTCAAAAACTCTATTAAACAAGCTTCCAACTAATAAAAATGGTGAAGCCAATAATCCTGAACCAAAAAATCCTATCGGTGCAATTTTGCCATTATTGTTATACCTTTTATTTTCAATACCTAAAAACTGATTGTTATAATCTAGGTCAAAATCCTGTGATATTGTTTCAGAATGCATATAGTAATCATGATCATCTCCACAACAATATATATCTTCTATGAACCTAAAGTCACTCTTTAAAAAAATTAAAGAAACTAATAATAAAATATAAAAAATCTTTATTTTCATTTAATTAAATACTATGTTTTTATTCATTAAGAATCTAATAATAAAAGTAAAAAATCCAGCAACTAAGAAAGCATATACATTAAATTCAAAATAAGTTTTAAGTAATATTGATGTTAAATATTCAAATAATGCTAGTGAGAAACTTACAACTATATATTTTTTAAAAGAGTCTTTTTTTGATCTTTTAAAAACAAATTTTTTCTGAATAACATATGAATTAAAAGAAACAATTATCAATGAGGTCCAAAAAATTACAGAATAGTTAATTGTCATAATATCAGTAAATACAAAAATACAGAGCGATCTTAGCGTCACACTAAGAATAGAATTTAATTGGAACTTAATTAATGTAATATAATTTTCTTTAATTATTTTTTTTATCACTTATCATTTATATTAACTGTTATGAAAAAAGATTTAATAGTAATATGTGTTCCACTTTTTAATGAAGCCGATAATGTATTAAAAATTATAAACGATATTGATGATTATATAGAAAATACTACTTTTGCAAAAATTTATGATTTTAATGTAATTTTTTATAATGATGGCTCGACCGATAATACTTATGAAATAGTTCAAAATAATTCAAGCCATAGGATTATTTCATCAACAACAAATAAAGGATTAGGTCATGCTATTGATTGTCTATTTTTTGAAGCAAAGAAATTAAACCCAAAAGGTGTAATCAAATTAGACGGAGATAACCAAATGAATGTGTATGAGATTGACAATTTTTTAAATCAAGAAAAAAATATGAAAACAGATGTCATATATGGTAATAGATTTAAATCATCTAAAAAGTATAAAATGCCTATCTTTAGAAAAATTGGAAGTATCTTTTTTAGATATTTGTTAAGAATTTACTCATTAAAAATTAATGATCCAACAAACGGTTTTATTTATGTAAGTATGAGATATCTTGAAGATTATAAAATATTTGGTTCTTATAACGCAGCGCAACAAATATTAATAGATGCAAAACTAAGAAAGCTAGTGGTTGATGAAGTTGAGGTAACTTTGTTACAAAGGTCAACAGGAAGATCATTTATCGGAATAAAGTACCCTTTAATTGTTATTTCAAATATTTTAATTCTTACTCTTTACAGAAGCTCTGTAAAGTTTTTATTGGTGCCGGGCATATTAGGTTTACTTTTTGGAAGTGTTTTATTAATTTATGATATTTTCTTATGGGCTACACGAAGGTCAGATTTTATAATAACAAATTATGTTTTATTTCTTTTTCTCATCGGCGGCTTTCAATTAGTGATATTAAGTATTCTTTTCGAATTTATAAAAAATAAAAAATAATTATTCTGCTTTTCCTAAAAGGTAGTTAGATTTTGAACTTTGCTTTGTATAATATTTTCCAGGAAGGCTATCAATATTTTTTTCGGCAATACATGCATATCTTGTATCTTTAATATTGAAATTTTCATACTTAAAGCAATTTGAGTCATGAATTTTATTAAACCCAACCATTGAAAGCCAGCTTTTTATTGCTTTTTTCGATGGCAAGTGAGTAATTGTAGATGTATTACGAAATGAATTTGGGTACCAAATTTGTACAATATTTAGTTTTCTTAATATTATATTTCTAATTGTCGAACTTTCGAGAACAAGAACGCCATTTTGATTTAATAATTCGTATAATTTTTGAACAAACCTTAATTGTTCTGCGTTATGATAAATAATTCCTGTAAAATAAATAAGATCAAATTTTCCCAATGCTTCAATTTTCTCAGTCTTCATGTATAAAAAGTTTTCTTCAATAAATTCATAGTTGTAATCAATTTTTTCTAACCATGCTCCATCCCTGTTATCTTGAGGAAGATCAATTAGTGTCAATTTTTTTGGTTTTAAACCTACAAGTCTTTTAGTATCATCACCATCTCTTGGACCAATTTCTAAAATATTCTTATCAAAAAATTTTTCTTTAGTATATAAATTGATTAACTCATCAAATAAATATTTTCTATAAGGAAGAAACTCCCCAGCCTTATCTCGATTCAACAATTTTTTAAATTGCCAAATTATATAATTTACCATTCAGATAAAGATTATAATCTATCAAATAAAGAAAACATTATTTCGGTTTATTTATAAAGCTTCTTGTTATTGAAATGAAAATCTTAAAGGGTTTGTAAGATTTAAATATTTTTAAGTTCACTATATTCTTTAAAAGTAAAAATAAACTTTCAAATCTCCATGTATGCGTAACGTGGTAATATCGATTTCCACCTTTAAGATAATAATTTTGATAATATTCAGAATTTTCATTAAATATGCCTCTTACTGTCCATGGTTTAAAGCTTCCAGCATAATGTAAAAGTAGTATATTTTCATTCTCTTCTATGGCCTTTTTTGGAATTTTTTGATTAACTAGAAAATTTGAGCCTTCATCAAGAGTCTTATAATTGTTTTCAAAAACAATATTCAAAATATCTTGATCCCAAAATTTTATTTTTTCCTTTTCTGATTCAAGTATGTTCAATAATTTAACTCTAATTTTATTTTCACGCCATTTTTTTAAATCCACGAACATTACTCCAGCATTAAAATATTCATGATTCAAATTTAATTTTTGCATTAATAATTTTTTTTCTCTGACATCTTCAAAAGGATTATTTCTTACTGCAATTATTTTTTCTGATTCAATTAAATGTAACATCAACTTTTTATATTCATTTTCATAATTTTTTATGCACAAGACGTCTGCATCCACATAAAGGATAGAGTCAACACTTTCAGGTAAATATTTGTCAATAAACAACCTATAGTATGTTGCTTCCGAAACGTGAGCGTCATCAAGATTTGGAAAAAAATAGTCGGACTCATTGAATTCAATTAGGTTAATATCTTTTAAATTTTTTTTGTTAGTTAATTTCTCCTCAAATTTTTGAAAAGATTCTGGATTACTGTGTATTATGTAAACAAAAATATCACACTTATTATTTTCTAGAAAGCTGTTTATTGATGTATAGCCTTGGTCGTTATAATTTTCGTCAAAGCAATAAAGTAAATTCACAGACATAAATACTTAATTTCTATAATTTAATTGAATCTTTGTTTTTGATGAACCATTCATATGTTTGTTTTACTCCATCAGTTAATTTAATTTTAGATTTCCAGCCAAGATTGTTTATTTTTGATACATCTAACAACTTACTCTGTGTCCCATTTGGCTGGGACGTATCCCACAGGGTTTTCCCTTTGTATCCAGTAAGTTCTTTTATAACAATACTCAGATCTTTAATGGAAATTTCTTTGCCTGTACCAATATTAAGTATGTCAATTTCATCATAATTATTCATGCAAAACAATACAGCATCTGCTAAATCATCTACGTGTAAAAACTCTCTTAATGGTGTTCCATCTCCCCAACAAACTACCTCTGGTTGATTATTAACTTTTCCATCATGAAATTTTCTAATTAAAGCCGGTAATACGTGAGAGTTTTTTAAAGAAAAATTATCAAATGGTCCGTATAGATTTGTTGGCATAATTGCAATGGAATTAAACCCATATTGTTTTCTGTATGATTGACAAAGCTGTATTCCTGCAATTTTTGCAATCGCATAAGATTTATTTGTTTCTTCAAGTGGACCAGTCAAAATTTGATCCTCAGATATTGGAAGATTTGCTTCTTTTGGATATATGCATGAAGATCCAAGAAACAAGAATTTTTTGACACTATTTTTTAATGACGACAGTATTAAATTATTTTGTATCATTAGGTTTTCGTAAATAAAATCTCCACTATATGCATTATTTGCATAAATTCCACCCACTTTAGCTGCCGCGAGTATCACATATTCCGGTTTTTCATTTTTCATAAATTCTTCAACGGACTCTTGATTAATAAGGTCAAGTTCATTTTTTGATTTTGTTACGATATTTGTAAAATTTTCAGAGGTAAGTTTTCTTAATATTGCAGAACCTACCATTCCGTTATGTCCTGCCACATAAATTTTGCTATCTTTTTTCATTATTTTTGATAAGTATACGCATATGTAAGATTAAAATTTTTTAATTATTAAATTGTTTAACAACCATCCATTTTCTGTTTAATATTTATATATGTTTTCAATTCAAAAATTTTAATGATAAAAACAATTTCACAACTCTTTTCTATTGGAGTATTAAATTATTTTGTAATTTATCAAAGCAATGATATTGATATTGAACAGCTTTACAAAGATTTTGAGTCGATAGGATTTTCAGAAAATTTAAGTAACCAAACTTTGTATTTATTTATTTCATTTTCTGTTGCTGTTTTAACCTTAATTTTAATTTATTTTTTCAAACCCTTTACAGAAATGTTCTTAGTTCACTTTTTAAAAATTAATTTTTATTTTTTAATTAATCTTGTTTCATTATCTTCAATTTATATTGTTTATAGAATTTATGGTTATTCAAGAATGTATTTATTAATATATCTTATTGTTTCCTCAGCTTTATTGTATTTTATTGATAAAGCTTATAGATGATTTTCATTCAGAATCTCTTAATTTTTAATTTATTATTTTTTTCCGGAAGAGGAATATCAATTATTATTTCAAAATTATTGAATCGTGAATACAAGAAATATATTTTTGGAACAATTCATGATAATTTATTTATAGTTTATTCTTTATTTTTTATAGGAAATATTTCATTTTTACTAAATTTTTTTTCACCAATAAAAAATACCATAATGATATCTATTCTGTCACTAACAATTTTCTTTAATATATTTAAAACGATTAAAAGAAAAGAATTTAAGTTTTTACTTTTAAATAATTTTTTAATTCCTCTTGTGTTTTCGTTTACAAGTTTAAATATCGGTTTTCATTATGATGCAGCTTTGTACCATTTAAACTTTCAGAATTGGTTATTAAATGAAAACATAATTGTAGGCTTAGTAAATATTTACGAACCGTTTGGATTATCTTCAATAAACGAATATATATTGTCAAACTTTTGGTTTGAGGATAATTTTATATTCTTACAATCAGTGAATATAGCAATAATGACTTCATTATTTATGTTTTTGATTTCTTCAATTTACTTTAATAAATCATTAATTAATAAGTATGGTTCGTTATTTGTCTTTTTTTATTGTTTTCTAGACAATTTTGGTTTTGGTGGTGGGGGAAATGGATTTGTAAGTTTTCAAGGTATTGGAAAAGTAGACTTAACATTTTCAATTATACTTTTCTTTACGCTTGTATTTTATTTGAATTTAAAATCTCAAAATAGTATTGAGACAATTGAGTATATTATTTTTATAAATCTATGTTTGTTTGCAGTCCAGTTAAAAATATTTGGCGGATTATTGTTATTTTTATTAATCGATTTAATTTTCTTTATTAAAAAAAGGAATCAATGGAGCCAAATTTATATGTTTAAAATTAGCTTTTTCTCACTTTTAATTGGAATGTTTTGGATTTTTAAAAATTTCTTGCAAACATCATGTTTTTTCTACCCAGTTTCTTTTACTTGCTTCAACAATACTTCTTGGTATTCTGGAACATCTCAACTTTTTACTGAGTATACGCGTGCATTTCACAGTGCTTTTGAATATAGTCCAAATCTATTTAAGTGGTTTGATGATTGGTTGGGTACTCAATACAACCAGATAAATTTACTTAATTTTCTTTTCTCATATTTAGTTTTATTTTTAATTAGGTTTTTATTTTTCAAAAAACAAGCAAAATTTAAGAACATAAAATTAAATTTATTCATCTTTATTTACTTTATCGTATGGCTTGTGACTTCCCCAACACCAAGATTTTTTGGAGGTATATTCTTAATTTTGTCTTTCCTTATTGGTTCATCAATCATCAGTTTTAAAAAACAAAAGTTAGATGACTTTTCAAAACTTCCAATAATTGTTTTAATTATTGTTTCAACTTTAACAATTGTAAGGGTAGATAGTTATAAAAAATTTATAGAGTATAATTTTTTGACTACATCACTCTCGGTTCCTATTCAAGAATATAAGCAAAATACTAATTGGGGTGTAAGTCCTAAAAGTGGTGAATTATGTTGGGTTAAATTAAACTGTACAGAAACTAACCCACAGATCACTGAGACTAAAATCTTATTATTTAAAGGTTTTCAAAAAAGTAGCTAATTTCTATATGCAGTTTTGTAAAACAAACCATTAATGATATCGATTTCATGAGTTGACATCGTACATTCTAAATTAATCCAACATTGATCACCAATATCAGGCTTTAACCAACCATTTTCTTGTGATACATATTCTGCAATTGGTCTCGGATCAAACAATTGTAAACTATTTTGATTTATCATAGCTATGTAACTTGTTGACCTCACTAATAAGATTATGGATAATGTAACTAATATATTTTTTAGTACATTTTTTGATTGACCTATTCTTGATTCACCAGAAAAAAAACCAACACCGTATGCCATTGTTAAAATAAAACCCATCAAATATCTTGGAGTTGGTCCGTAGTTCACTAAATATATAAAGTTTCCAATTAAAAAAACAAAAAGTACTATTTTTACCTGACTGTTCAGATTTGATCTGAAATAAAGAAATCTTGAAATAGAATAAATTAATAACAGAGAAATTAAACTGTTGAAAGTTAAAGTTTGATTAATTTTAAATGATATAAATTCTTTATACCAAAGTAAAATATCATAATCATATAATGACAATGAATAACTTGCATTTCTTGTTATATCTTCGTATGCAATTGTTGAATTTGCAGAATACCAAGCAAATTTATTGATACATGTTGTGTTAACAGGATAAATAAAACATCCTGTTGTCAAATATTGTTTAATAATCCAGAAAAACGCAAAAAATATTGAAGGAATATTTATGTAAAGCAATGTTTTGAAACTATTGTCACTTTCTTTAAGGAAAAACCAATAAAAATATAACATTAAAATAACAAGGAACACGCTACTTAATTTAATTTGAATTGTAAATAAAGTAAGTAAGGATAAAAGGCTAACTTCAAATTTATTAAATCGTTTATCATTTAACATCAATAGAATTGTTCTAGTTATAAAGAAAAATAGTATTGCAACCCCAACATCTTGTTTTCCAACTCCTTGAATATAAATAAATCCATTTCTTCCACCATTCAATCCAAAATTATCAAATATTGAAAAAATTAGTAACATTAGAGAACTATTTCGTATTATTAATTCTCTGCTGTACAAGTCGCTAACTAATATATTGTAAAAACTGAAAATATACATCAAATTTAAATAATGTAAATTTATGAATGTTCCTTCAAACCACAATATTGCTGATAAATATTCCGCTATAGATGACATGCCAAAAGCCCAATGAATATTTACCATTCCTAAAATCATTTCAGAACTTCTAAGCCAATTTTGCTGATTTAAATGATAAAATCCTGCATCGTAATGCCATCCAGTATTGAATGAGCTTATAACAAGAATTGCAGGAACAAAAATATATCCAAAAATATTTTGAAATTTTAAATTTATATTAAGCTTTTCAAGCTTTAAAAAATTTGGGAGAAAAGATAAGATTAATATGAAAATTACAACTTTATTTTTCAATGGAAAAAAATAGTTCAATACAATTAAAAGATTCCCTATAAATAGTGACCCAAAAATGGGATAAAGATTTGAGGATTTTGTTTTAAGGATTTCTAAAGGTACATTTCTTTTTTTAAAAATAACATAATTTAGGAGCAATAAAAAACCTCTTCCATTGAAATAGAATAAGATTAAAAAAACGAGAAAACTAAAAAAGATATAAAAATAATCAAGAATAAAAATTTTAGATCAGCTCTTTCTAGACAGTGTCTTGTTCATCTTGCTTTTTAGAGAATAAAAATAATATATGTAACGTCTACACAAATAATTTATTCTCAAAGAAATTAAATACTTTTTGTAAACCTGATCACTGTTCATTTGAGTGGTAATAAGATATATCATCCTTGAGTTTATTGATTTATTACTTTTTATGTAATCAAATTTTGTAATTTTAATTTTATGGGTATCAGAAAATGATCTAGATGTAATTTCTTTCGTATGTGTAGCGTCCTCGTCAAAGCCAACATTTTTCACAAGATTTACTGATGGTATTAAACATTGATCATTATTTTTGATTAGCATATAAAACAATTGGATATCCCAAAAATCAATAGCTCTTTTTTTTGTAGCTCTTAAGAAATAATTTATTATCATTATTCTTTCAAAAAAATAAAAATCTTTTAAATTTTTGAAAGTATTTATAAATTTTATCTTTTCTATTTCAAATTTATATTTTTTCCATCGATCGCTCCAAGTGGCCCAACCCCAAATAATAGGGATGTTTACAGCCATGATTTTATGATCTTCAAATAAATCTGGAGGTACCATTGGCCCTCCATTGTCACCTGATATCATAAATATATTTTTTTCATCCCTGTACTTTTTTAGTAATATTTCACAATATTCAAAAAATGATTCATCTGGTAATACATCATCTTCAAAAATAATTCCATAATCTTCATTTTCAAAAAACCAATTGATTGCTGATACTGGACCTAACCCACATCCAAGATTTGAATTACTTTTTTTAACAGTTACATTAATGTCATTATGTAATTCTTTTAACATTACTTCGACTTTGTTAATTTTATCTTGATCTTCTTGATTTCTTGGTCCATCAATGTGGACATATAAGGCTTCTGGTTTAATTATGTTTAAATATTGAATAGTTTTTGAAATATATTTAGGCCTATTAAAAAGTATCAGCAGAATTGGCACCTTGTAAACATCACCCATCAGCAAATTATAAATCTAAATAATGAATTAAAACACATTAAATTTTATTTGTTCAAAATGGCTCAACATTGCTGAAAAATTATGAATAAAAACTATAGTAAATATTGAAACAATTACTAAATAGAATGAAAAACTTTTATCTTTTACTTTTTCAAGATAAATTACAGATAACAACCCAAGCATATGAAACATTTGTATTATGTAGCTTGCTTTATTTGTATCTCCAGTTTCAACTGGATAACTTACTAAGAATAAAAAATAACCAACAAATGAAGAAATAATTGAGAAGACAAGATAAACAATAAAGTAGTACTCTAAATTTTTTTGTTTTTTAAATAATGTTTTGATTGAATAAATCAAAATTGACAAATAAAAAAAAGTCGGGAACAGCGAAAATGTGTTTACTCGTCCAAGATAGCTCCCTATAAATTCCTGATTTCTCCCTGAAGAAAGATCTCTTGAGGTAAATGAAAAATATCCCCAATAATCTCCCCATAAATCTGAATACAGGATTGGTAAAAATTGATTATCGAAGTTTGGTCTAATTGGTTTATCAAATAATTGAAGTAAAGATTCTAGTGAAGGTATATAAAAACTTTTTGGTTGATTATAAAAACTAAATTTTACTGGGTCAAGATTAAATGCTGTAAAAGTTCCATATTGAAAATATAAATTAAAGTAAAACCATGAAGAAATTAAAAATCCAATCATCGATGAATAGAACATAAAGGAAAAATATTTTTTTCTAAAATCCTTCTTTAAAAATAACAAAAGAAGAATATATCCTGGAAACAATAAGAAAGCCCATTGCCTGCTTAATGCTAAAAACCCAATAATAAGTCCAAATAAAAATATATCCAATTTTTTATAATTAAATGATTTTTTAATAAATTTTAAGAAAAGAAACATTAATAAACTATTGAAAAATAATATGTATATTTCACCCCTAAGCATCACAACTGTTTTATAGTTAACGCTAAATATTCCTATAAGTAACAATGTTGATAAATTGGATATATTTTTTTTATTAAAAAACAATTGCATAGTTTTTAGATAAAAATAAATAGTTAAGAGATACAAAAGACTTTGAAAAAATATATTAGAGAAACTATATATTTGTCGACATGATTCATATATATCTGGCAAATTAAAATATCTCTTGCAAACTTCATTTATAAAAGTAGGAAAAACATAAGGTAAAGGAGGACTAAAAAATTCTCTTGTAAAATCTGAGGGGGGTAAATCGTTGTTATAAATAAAAATATTTAAAAAATTTTGAACATAACCATGATGGGCTTCGCCATCATAACCAAATAACTGGTCATAGTGAGTTAAGTTATAAAACAAAATATAAATAATCGATGCAAATAAAACCAAAAAAGCATAAGTATCTATATTTTTATCTACTTTAGGAGCCATACATTATTTATACTATGATATTTTATTTTAAATTAGCGCTTTAATTAAGGTTTTTAGTTAAAGTTAATTATCGAATAATGCGTTAGAAAATATAAAAATTTATGAAGATAAGTATAGGTTATAAAGTCATCGATGGTCCATGGGGAGGGGGCAATAGCTTTTCTATACAATTAACTAACTTTTTGGAAGAAAATAATATAAAAGTAGTAAATAATTTAGAGGACAGTGATATTGATTTGATATTGCTTACAGAACCGAGAAGGTTTAATCACGCTTCTTCGTTTAACCATATTGATATATATAAATATATAAAAAACATAAACACCCAGGCAATTGTTGTAAATAGGATTAATGAATGTGATGAAAGAAAAAATACAAATGGTTTGAATAAATACTTGATTAACGTTTCAAACATTGCTGATCACACAGTTTTTATAAGTAGTTGGCTTAAAGATTTATTTGTGAAATCTGGTTACGAAGACATAAACAATTCTGTCATTAGAAATGGAGCCAACAAAGAATTTTTTAACTTTAATAATAAAAAACTATCGGCAAACAAAATAAAAATTGTAACTCATCATTGGGG
>MDTG01209244.1_pt1 | contig 21266 bp, 18 predicted proteins | sample 811421 | NCBI WGS metagenome assembly MDTG01 (sample SAMN05326645, study PRJNA326480) | marine metagenome | isolation source: seawater | place: Pacific Ocean: South East | collected 2011 | reverse complement strand
TGAAAAACGGAAAGATATAAATCATGGCAAAAAGAGGCAATAGAATACAAGTTATTTTAGAATGTACTGAACAAAAAGGTTCGGGAGTTCCTGGAATGTCACGTTACATTACTACTAAAAATAAAAGAAATACAACAGAACGTATTGAACTTAAGAAATATAATCCTTGTATGAAAAAAGTTACAGTTCATAAAGAAATAAAGTAAAATGGCAAAGAAAGTAGTAGCAACACTAAAGAAAGCTGGATCTGGTAGAGATTGGGCGAAAGTTATTCGATGTGATAAATCGCCTAAAACTGGTGCTTATACATTTAAAGAAGAAATGATGCCTACGGAATCTGTTAAAGAAGCCTTGGCAAAATAATAATAACGTTATTGTTTTCAAATAAAAAGCTTCCTACTTTTGATGGGAAGCTTTTTTTATTTTATACCCATGGGATTATTAGACTTTTTTAAAAAGAAACCATCTGAAGACCAAAAGGAGAAATTAGATTCTGGTTTAGAGAAAACTAGAACCTCTTTTATTGGTAAGTTATCAAAAGTAGTTGTTGGAAAAAGTAGAATTGATGATGATTTTTTAGACGATGTTGAAGAGTTGTTAATCTCCTCTGACGTAGGTGTTGAAACAACGGTCAAGATTATTGACAGAATAGAATCTAGGGTATCGCGCGATAAATACCTTTCAGAATCAGAACTCAAAGAAATGCTTAAAGATGAAATTGTACAACTTGTCTCTGAAAATGAAGTTCAGCATACAACTATGGATGTTAAGCCCTATGTAATTATGGTTGTTGGTGTTAATGGTGTTGGAAAAACAACCACCATCGGTAAATTAGCTAAACTATTTAAATCACAAGGATTAAAAGTGGTATTGGGTGCAGCAGATACATTTAGAGCTGCTGCGGTAGATCAAATAAAGATTTGGGGAGAGCGAGTAGAGGTTGATGTTGTATCAAAAGGCATGAATACTGATCCTGCAGCCGTCGCATTTGAAGCTGTAAAATATGGTGCTGAGCAAAATGCTGATGTTGTTATTATTGACACTGCCGGACGCCTTCATAATAAAGTTAATTTGATGAATGAACTTTCTAAAATTAAACGTGTGATGGATAAGCAAGTAGTTGGAGCTCCGCATGAGGTTATGCTAGTTTTAGATGCAAGTACAGGACAGAATGCATTTGAACAAGCCAAACAATTTACTTCAGCAACAGATGTCTCATCTCTAGCACTTACCAAATTAGATGGTACTGCAAAAGGCGGGGTAGTAATTGGTATTAGTGATCAATTTAAAGTACCCGTAAAATATATTGGAGTTGGTGAACAGGTAAACGACCTTCAGCTATTTGATTCCAAAACATTTATTAATTCATTATTCTTATAAATGAGGACAAAAAGCTATAAACCCAATAAAGTTTCTATTGTAACACTCGGTTGTTCAAAAAATACGGTTGATTCTGAAGTGATTCAATCTCAATTAGAAAATGGAAAAATACATACAGTACATGAGGATACCAAGAATGCAGATACAGTTATCATCAATACTTGTGGGTTTATTGATAATGCAAAACAAGAAAGTATTGACACAATTCTTGATTTCGCCCAAGAAAAAAAAGCAGGTAAATTAGACAATTTAATTGTTACTGGATGTTTATCTGAACGATATAAAGCCGATTTATCTCCAGAGATACCAGAAGTTGATAAATGGTATGGAACATTTGAGCTACCTCATTTATTAAATAGCCTAGGAGTCGATTATCGTAAAGAATTGATTGGCGAACGAAAGTCCTCTGTAGCTAAGCACTATGCATACATGAAAATTTCAGAAGGTTGTGATCGTCCCTGTTCTTTTTGTGCCATTCCCTTAATGAGGGGTAAACATGTTTCTAAACCCATGGAGCAGCTCGTGAGTGAAGCAAAGGCACTTGTAAGAGATGGTATAAAAGAAATCATGTTGATAGCTCAAGACTCTACATTTTATGGAATTGATCTTTATGGTGAGCGAAAGTTAGCCGAACTAATGGACAGGCTAAGCGATGTTGAAGGACTTGACTGGATTAGACTTCACTATGCATATCCTTCTAAATTTCCTTTCGATGTATTGCCAATAATCAACTCAAAACCCAACATATGTAATTATTTAGATATACCTATACAACATATTTCAGATAATGTACTTAAATCGATGCGAAGAGGAATCACTAAGAGAAGGACAGAAGAAGTTCTGGACAGAATTCGTTCAGAAGTAGATAATATTGCTTTGAGAACAACACTTCTTGTTGGTCATCCTGGTGAGTCCGATCAAGACTTTAAGGAGTTAAAAGATTTTGTAAATCGCTATCAATTTAATCGTTTAGGTGTTTTCACTTATTCTCATGAGGAAGGAACACATGCAGGGACACTCGAGGATCATGTTTCTCAGGAAATAAAATCTGCTCGTGCTGATGAGATTATGGGTATTCAGCATGATATTTCATTTGCTAACAACCAAAAATTAATTGGGTCTACACAAAAAGTAATCATAGATAGGATTGAGGGAGATAGTTATATTGGGCGAACACAATTTGATTCTCCAGAGGTAGATAATGAGGTAATTATATCCCTTAACGAAGGATATTTGAGAGTTGGGGATTTTACAAATGCAACCATCACAGGTGCGGAATCATTTGATTTAATTGGTAAAATTAATATATAGTGGAATTTTCTAGTGTTGTAAGAGATAAAACATTTTATAGTAATTCTCTGATTGAGGAGTATTGTAACGGAAAAAAACTTAAGTCTTTTCACACTTATTCTCCTGATTTGAATGGAATTGCAGAGGCTATCAATGGAAAATCTTCCTTTTCACAACAAAAGAGAAATAATTTAGTTCAAGATTTATATCGTCAATACAAGGAAGCAGAGATTGATCTTTCTAAATCAAGTCATGTTAAGAAGAATATTGATGAACTGGTAAATTCCAACACATATACAATTACAACTGGGCAACAGATTCATTTAGGGTTGGGTCCAATTTATATTCTATATAAGATTTTTGACGTGATAGCATTATCAAATCAACTTAAGCGTAAGTTTAATGACAAAAATTTTGTTCCTGTATTTTGGATGGCAACTGAGGATCACGATTTAGAAGAAATTGCTACAGTATCATATTTTGGAAAACAAATGAAATGGGGTACTAAGCAATCAGGTGCTGTTGGAAGAATGAATACTAATGGTGTTGCCGAGATGTATCAAGATTTGATAGATACTTACAAGATGAGTGACGTTCTTGAGGATTTTTTACAACGTACTGCCCAAATTTATGGACAATCTATTAACCTTGCTATTGCCTACAGAAAATTATTACATGAATATCTGGGCCATACTGGTCTGATTATCCTAGATGCTGATAGTAGAAAGTTAAAATCAAGCTTTACTTCTGTAATGATTGATGAGTTGAAACACAAAAATAGTCAGGCTTTAAAGGAAACATCACAATTACTAAAAATTGAGGGTTTTAAGAACCAATTGCGGGTCAAATCATGTAACCTTTTTTTATTACGAAAAAATGACAGAATAAGAATTGATGATATTAGGGACTTCACCAACAAAACCCCTGAGGATTTTACAAAGGAGGAATATGCAAATCTCAGTCCTAATGCTGCTTTGAGGCCTTTATACCAAGAATGGATCCTTCCCAATGTAGGTGTTATTTTGGGTTCTAGTGAGCTTAATTATTGGCTTCAGTTAAAAGGGCTTTTTGATGCTTATGATATGCCCCTACCATCAATGATTTTAAGGACCTCGTGTATTTTAATTCCTTCTAAGTTTCGAGAAAAATATTTTAATAATCGTCTAATAGATTGGTTTAATGACGAGACAGCAATTGCACTTAGCCATGAAAAAAAATTAGCTGATATTAAGGAATCACATAAAAAAAATGTTGAGTCAATAAAATCGAGCATACAGGTTTACGATAAAGCAATTTCTGATATGTTTAAAGACGTAAATTTAGTTAATAAATGGTCAAAATTATTAGATAAACTATCTGATATAGAGAAGATTATAGAAACGAAGTGGTCCCAAAAGATTGAGAGTTCTTCTGAATTAAAAAAAGTTTTAAAGCTGAAGCGAGCTTACTTTAATCCTTCACAAATTCAAGAAAGGATTGAATTTATTGGTAGTTTTAATGACATGTCTTCGATTAAACCAGTAAGAATGTCAAGTCATTTTGGATTATATTCCAACAATAAGATATTGATAATATTTTATTAGTGGATTAACATTCACTTAATTATATTAAATTTGCATAACATTTAAATATAAAATGAATTATATAATCAAATCTTTAAAAGTATTAATACTTATTAGTGTTACATTGTTAAGTGTAAATATTCATGCACAAAGCAATTACTTCTCTAAAATTAAACCTGCAAAAAAATTATCTGTAGGCTTAAATTTTGGTCTAACAAACTCATTCACAGATGCTCCTCAAGAAAACTCTGGCAATTCTTTTGGTCTAGGTGTTAAATATTCAGTATCTCATACTGTAGGAATTAGAGCATCATTTAATAGTGGATCTTTAGCTGGAAAAAGAACTGATGAAGTTGGTTATGCTGACTTCAGCTTTGAAAATAGTTTTTCAACAATTGATTTATCAGCAGTTTTCACTTTAGGTAATGTGTCTTTTTTAAGATCTGCTAGAAATCTACAATATTTTGCAACCATCGGTTTGGGATCAATGTCTAATGACGCGACAGGTAAATATAATGACCCAAGTCTTAATCAAAGCTATGATGAGTCAGTGGTTTTTGTCCCTATTGGTTTTGGGTTAAAATATAACTTAAATGAAAATTTTGATATTGGTTTAAATACACAGTTTAACTTCACATCTAATGATGATATTGATGCATTTAATTACAATGTAAGTGCTAACAAGGCATCTGATTATTTTAATCAAACAGGAATTACATTATCTTACAAATTTGGTACTGATAAATCACAAACTTCACATCTTGATTGGATCAACCCTGTTGAAACAATTTATAATGATATTGATTCAATAAATAAAAGTCTTAAAACTTTAATGGCTGATTCAGACGGAGACGGTGTTGGAGATTATTTTGATAAAGATAATGAAACCCCTGATGGTGTAAAAACTTATGGTGATGGAACTGCTGTCGACACAGATGGTGATGGTGTTCCAGATAGTAAAGACAAAGAAGTTTTTTCTATGGTTACTGATGTAGATGCTGATGGAGTAGCTAAGGACGATGATGGAGACGGAATACCTAATACTATTGATGCTGAGCCTAACAGCCCTGCAGGTGCGATGGTAGATTCTAAAGGAAAAGCTTTCGAAATCAAAGAATATTCAGCTTACGATTGTGATAATGTAACACTTCCAACTATTATGTTTGATAATGGAAGCTCCAAAATTTCCTCATCTTCATTCGATGCATTATATACACTTGCTGAAAAGATGAGAATGTGTCCATCATTAAACGTAACAGCTACTGGATACACTAGAAGTAAAAGTGGTGAAAGACTCGCTTGGAAAAGAGCTAATTCTATTATCGATCATTTAGAGGCTAATTATGGTATTGAAAGAGGTAGAGTCTCTGTAGATTATACTGCTGACAATGACGTAGATTATGCTTCTAAAAGAATTGATTTCACTAAATCTGGTAAATAATTTTTTAAAAGAAATTCAATATTTAAAGGCTTCGATTTTTTCGGAGCCTTTTTTATTTTGTATCATTGTGTTTAAATCATGAAAAAAATTTTAACCTTAGTTTTCTTATTTATTGGATTATTTGTTTCTGGACAAAATAAAAATCAAGTTGATTTAATTCTAGATTTAACAGAACTCAAAGAACAGTCAAGCTATCAGTTAATGTTTAAAAGATTGATAAATAACTCAGTAGTTCTGAGAAGTGGACTATCCTTGTTTATTGACACAGATAAAGAAACAAGAAGCGATACACTTTTCTCGGAAAGTGGGTTAGTAGTATATAATTTATCTTTAGGTATTCATAAAGAATTAAAACTTGAAGGTTTCGATTTGATTAAACTTTATGCCGGTATTGACGGATATTGGAATTCTACTTTAAACCAAAAATCTTATGAAACCTATTATGGATATTACTGGAATGTTGGACTTAAGCCACTGGTAGGGTTGTACTACGATCCAATTAAAAACATCCGTTTATCGTTGGAATCAAGATCAAATTTCAATTTAAATTTTCAACAATATTCTGCTCCTGGAGAAAATATTGATAGGCGAGTTAATTTTAGGCCAATCGATCAAATAGCTGTAGGGATTGGATATCTGTTTTAGAGGCTATTTCCAATAGCAACAAAGCTTTCTGCATTCAATGAAGCACCCCCAATTAATCCTCCATCGATATCTGGACATGTGAATAATTCTTTTGCGTTAGAAGGCTTAACACTACCACCATACAAAATTGAGATGTTGTCAGCTACCATATCGCTATATTGTTTAGCAATAGTTTTACGAATGAAGTTATGAACTTCTTGAGCTTGTTGAGGAGAAGCAGTTTCACCTGTTCCAATCGCCCATACTGGTTCGTAAGCTACAATACAATTAAGAAGTTCCATTTCATTTAATTGAAATATCCCTTGCTCAATTTGATTACTTATGGTTCTAAAGTGTTCCCCCTCTTGGCGTTGAGCTAATGTTTCTCCACAACAATAAATTGGTCGTAAACCATGTTTAATTACATTATTTACTTTAAAGGATAGCGATAAGCTATCTTCCATAAAATATTCTCTTCGTTCACTGTGACCTATTAAGACATATTCTACTCCAACACTTTTAAGCATACCAACAGATAGTTCCCCAGTATATGCACCAGAATCTTGTTGATGGCAATTTTGAGCAGCTAGTGCAATTGGTGTATGCGATAGCATTTGATTGAAACTATTTAAGTGAATAGACGGAGGTGCTATAATAGTTATTATATCTTTATTTACATTAGAATCTAAAATTTCTGATAATAATGCTTTACCTTGGATTAGATCCAAGTTCATTTTCCAGTTCCCAGCTAAAATTTTATGTCTCATTTTAAATTAATTTTCTCCCAGAATCTGTATTCTGATGTGTTTTCAAAAATGGAGTTTAATATTTTTTTTGTAAATTCTGTTAGTTCCTGACTTCGTCTTTCCATTACTTTTTTTGCAGTTTGAAAAGCTTTATTTGTTTGATATGTTGCAAAACCTGATGAACCTCCCCAAGTAAATGAAGGAATAAAATTTCTTGGAAAATTTCCGCCAAAAATATTAGCTGATACACCTACTACTGTTCCGGTATTAAACATGGTATTGATACCACATTTACTATGGTCACCCATAACTAAACCACAAAATTGCAAACCAGTGTCTAAAAAACGTTTTTTTGAATAATCCCATAATTTAACATTAGCGTAGTTATTTTTTAGATTAGAGCTATTTGTACCTGCACCCAAATTACACCATTCACCAATTACAGAGTTCCCAATAAAACCATCGTGTCCCTTGTTACTATTTTTATAAAAAATGGAATTACTAACTTCGCCTCCAACTTTACATTGTGGCCCTATGGTGGTATTGCCATATATTTTAGCTCCCATTTTAATAGTTGCATTTTCACCAAGTGAAAAAGGCCCTCTAATTAAGCTACCCTCCATAACTGTACTATCTTTACCTAAGTATATTGGTCCATTTTCAGTATTAAATATAACAGCCTCTGCACGAACTCCCTCTTCAATAAAAATAGAATTACCTATATGTGTATTTGAGGATGATAGTTGATGACTTTCTCTATCTTTGGTTAGAATCTCAAAATCTGACTTAATCTCCTCTCCATTTTTAGAGAATATATCATAAGTATAATTTAGCTGAGAACAAGATATTTCTTTTCTTAATATTGAATTTGAATAATTATTAATCTCTTCAAAACTGGTTAAATGTTTAATAGTTTTGAAAGCAATAATGGTATCTTCACTTGCAAGCAGTTCATTGTCAGAAAGAAGATTGATTTGTGAAACTAAATCAATATCAGGCAATACCCTTCCATTGATGTATAAATTTTCATCCTGATGGATTATTCCATATTTTTCAGATAGGTAGTCTTGAGTAATATATGATGTACTGGCAGTTAAGTTTTTGGCCCATTTTTCTGCCAAAGTAAGTATCCCAACTCTTAACTCTGCACAAGGTCTTGTGAAAGTTAATGGGAGTAGGTTTACTCTTTTATCATCGTCGAATAGTATGATGTTCATAAAAAAAGGCTCTCCAAATATAGAAAGCCTTGTTGATATTGTTGTTATGCCTATTTCTTTTTGGCGTAACGTTTGTTAAATTTATCAATTCTACCAGCAGTATCCACGAAATTTGTCTTTCCTGTATAGAATGGGTGAGAAGCACTAGAAATTTCTAATTTGTACACGGGGTAATCATTTCCATCTTCGTAAGTGATTGTTTCTTTAGTTTCAACACAAGATTTTGTTAGAAATTGATATCCGTTTGACATATCCTTAAACACAACTAGTCTATAGTTATCTGGGTGTATTTCGCTTTTCATTTTGTTAAAATCTTAATGGTTATGTTTTATATTAAGTTGATTTGTATAACTTAATTCGAATTTTACTTTTAAAGGACTGCAAATTTAATATAATTTGCAATCTATTCAAGTGGATTTGAGGATAAAAAATATTATCAAGGCTTTATCTTTTCTTTTTTGTTTAGTTATTCCATTTTGGATTAGCCGTATTTGGCTATTATTATCACAACCTGACCTGATTATCACTGATTCGTTTAATTATCTTTTTTATTTAATTCGATTTGATTTTAAAACACTTTCAATCTGGTATGCTCCCTTATTTATATGTCTTGGCGTTGGACTGTTTATTCAGAAGAAATGGTGGTATTCTCTGACTAAATCCATTTTTACCTTGCTATTTTTTGGTGCCATAGTTTTTAATTTAATAGCGATTTTATATCTGCCAAACAGTAAAACTATTGTGGGCAGAGAATTATTTCAGCTTTTGTCTGGACAAAGTATTGTGGTCATTACTGGTTATATTCAAGAGTATTGGTATGTTATTATTTTAGTTCTTGGGATAAATGCGTTAATCACTAAATTTTTTGGTAGATTAAGATTAAATACATCAAGAAAAAATAGTTTTATTATTGGTACTTTTACATTGTTTGGTATAGCTTTTTTTGCTCGCGGTGGAGTAGCACTTAAACCACTAAACTCTATGGATGCTTATGCAAAATTGACTAATAATGAGGTTATAACCGCAATTACACCATTGTATATATTATTAGAATCATATGGTAAACAAGGTATCAATTATGTGGCATATTTTACAGACGAAATACTTCAAGAATCACTGTCCGATGATAAAAAGAGTTATGGCATTTTAAGAGAAGATAAGCCTAACATTTGCCTTATTTTATTGGAGAGCTTTGGAAAAGAATACACCAAACTAAATGTAAGTAATAGGTCAAGCTATACTCCTTTTTTAGATAGTTTGATGGAGCATTCAGTTAACTTTACCAATGCTTATGCTAATGGTCTTCGCTCCATTGATGCAGTAGCCTCATGCATAGCTGGTGTTCCATGTCTGACTAAACAACCCTTCATTGGTTCTCTTTATTCTCAATCGAATATCAACACTCTACCTGAAATTTTGAAAAAAGAGGGGTATGTTACTTCTTTTTTTCATGGTGCTGATGAATTATCGATGGGATTTAAACCATATCTTCAATCTCAAGGTATTGATCATTATTTTGCAAAGCAAGATTATCCCAATAGTGCCAATTTTGACGGTACTTGGGGTATTTACGATGAGCCTTTTCTAGCATATTGCAGTTCCAAATTATCCTCGCAAAATCAACCTTGGTTTTCAGGTATTTTTACCTTGAGTAGTCACCATCCTTATAAAATTCCTGATGCATATACTTATCTTCCCAAGGGGACAAATGAAATTCATCAATCAATAAGATATACTGACCTAGCTCTTCGAAATTTTTTTAAGTCCATCCAATCTAAAAGCTGGTTTGATAATACAGTTTTTATTATAACAGCTGATCATTCTTCAATTAATGAAACACCTGCTTACCGATCATATCTTGGAAAATACGCTGTTCCTCTTTTAATCTACGCACCAAATTGGTTTGATAAACGGGAAGAAAATCGAATTGTTCAACATATTGATATTTACTCAACCATACGACATCTTTCAACTACTGACAGTTTTGTTTCTTTTGGAAATAGTCTAATGGATGATTCAGTTTCTGAAGGTGTAGCACTTTTTGATGGTAATATTTATACATACTCAAATGACTCACTTACTATTGAATGGTATGGTGACAAGCATACTCGTATATTTAATTATAGGTCTGATCCTGTTTATTTAAATGAGTTATCTGCAAACCTTTCTGTTGAAGCAGAAATGATGTTGCAAAAATTGAAATTGTATATTCAGAAGTACAACTATAGATTGTTAAATAATAATTTTAACAATCAGTAACTTACCTTTGTTCTTATGCAAAAACCTTCTAATCCACAAGGTACTAGAGATTTTGGACCAGAAGTCATGCGAAAACGCAATATTATCTTGGATACCATTCAGGGGGTGTTCAAAAAATATGCTTTTGAGCCCCTTGAAACACCTGCCATCGAAAATCTAAGTATGCTCACAGGGAAATATGGTGATGAGGGTGATAAGCTGTTATATAAAATCAGAAGTAATCGAGAGATTGTTCATGAAATTGGTGATGAAAAGGCTCAAAAAATTACTGAACTATTCCCAGACCGATGGATTCCCGGAAAATCAAAGCTTGGTCTTCGATACGATTTGACTGTCCCATTTGCACGATTTGTAGCTCAGCATAGAAATGAAATTTCGTTTCCTTTTAGGAGATATCAGATTCAACCTGTTTGGAGGGCAGATCGACCTCAAAAAGGAAGATTTAGAGAATTTACACAATGTGATGCAGATTGTATTGGCAGCTCTTCCTTGATTCATGAGGCTGACTTAATTCACATTTATGATGAGGTTTTTAATAAACTTGGTTTTAGTAAAGCCGTTATTAAATTAAATCACAGAAAATTTTTGGAGGCAATGGTTGACGAACTATCAATTGGTTTTCCTGTATCTCGATTTACATCCACACTTGATAAATTAGATAAAATTGGTAAAGATGGCGTAATTATTGAATTGATTAATGCAGGTGTTTCTGAAATTAAATGCAAGAAGCTTTTTGAGTTGATTACCATTTCTGATTTCAATGAAACTATATTAGATAAACTGACTTCTTCTTTTAATCATAATGCTTTAGCAATGTCGGCTATTGGAGATTTAAGAGAACTTGTTAGGTTTCTTGGTAATTCATCACGGTCCATTAAATTAGAACTTGATTTAAGTCTTGCACGAGGATTAGATTATTACACAGGATGTATTTTTGAAGCTGTTATTCCTGAAAGTGGGATTGGTAGTGTATCAGGAGGAGGAAGATATGACAACCTTACTGATATTTTTGGGCTAAAAGATGTCTCAGGAGTTGGGATTAGTTTTGGAGTAGATCGTATCTATGAGATACTTGATTCACAAGACTTATGGCCTAATGTTAATTCAAATAATCAGTCTGTTTTGATTTGTCATTTCGGCCAAGAAACCCAAGAATATGGTGTTCGATTAGCTCAAAAATTAAGACAATCAGAAATTTCAGTTCTGGTTTTCCCTGATAAGAAAAGAATTAATAAACAATTGGATTTTGCCAACAATAAAAGCTTTAGCCATGCTATTGTAATTGGACAAGACGAGATGGAGTCAGGAATTCTTACCCTTAAAGAATTATTTTCTGGGGATCAGATGAAATTAAGTATAGAAGATTGTATATCCCGACTTAAGCTGTGAGAAGATTCAATTTTAAGGATCAAATAGTATTTGAAAATACGAATTACTTGGCTATCAACAAACCACCCGGAGTAAGTAGTTTGCATGAACGTATTGGTCTTGCAAATTCTATTTTTGAACAAGCAAAAAAATATAATAATCACTTGCAATTATGTCATCGTTTAGACAAAGAAACTAGTGGTGTTTTACTCTTATCAAAACATGCTGATGCATATTCATACGCAGCACAAGCTTTTGAAAAAAGGACGATTAAGAAAACCTATCACGCTATTTCACATGGTAATCATTCCTTTGATGAATTTAAGGTAGACCTTCCTTTAGTAACTACTCGAAGTGGGAGGAGTGCAGTTAATAAGCAAAAGGGTAAACCCAGTCAAACTAAATTTACTAGTCTTGAAAATTTTGTTCACTTTACACTCATTTCATGTAGTCCTGTATCTGGCAGACAACATCAGATCCGAATACATTTAGCCTCACAAAATGCTCCTATAGTTGCTGATAAAATTTATGGAGGTGAGTTGCCTTTTCTTTCTGATTTTAAGAAAAAATTTAATTTGAAAAAAGGGAGTGAGGAACAACCAATGATAAATAGATTTGCTTTGCACGCACATGCACTAAACTTTCAGGATATAAACGGTAAAACTTTGAACATTGTGGCAGATTACCCTAAAGATTTTAATGTGTTCCTTTCACAATTAAAGAAGTTTGATTTAACAAATCATTGATTTGTAAAATGTTATTTCTATTTGGGAGAAATAACATCCCAAATTTTTGGGTTTTTAACTTTTTGTTTGGTAAGAGCAAAATCCAATACTTGACTCATTTGATCTACAAAATGAAATTTAAGATTAGTTATGTATGATGGATTAATATCATCAATATCCTTTTTATTGGCTTTAGACATAATGATTTCTTTTATTCCGGCACGTTTAGCTGCTAATATCTTTTCTTTAATTCCACCCACTGGTAATACCTTTCCGCGTAAGGTTATTTCTCCAGTCATTGCTAATCGATTTTTGACCTTTCGCTGAGTCAAAATAGATGCTAATGCAGTCAGAATAGTAATCCCTGCACTAGGGCCATCCTTTGGGACAGCACCTGCAGGGAAGTGGATATGGATATCATATTGGTCAAATATTAAATGGTCAATTCCATAGAATTGGGCATTAGCTTTTAACCAAGTATTTGCATTGATGGCACTTTCTTTCATCACGTCTCCTAGCTGTCCAGTTAGTGTAATTTTACCTTTTCCTTTAGTTAGAGATGTTTCAACAAATAAAATATCGCCACCGACACTTGTCCATGCTAAACCTGTGACTACTCCTGCTACTTCATTGGTCTCATAAAGATCTTTTTCTATTTTGTCTTTGCCAAGTATAAGTTCAGTATCTGTTAAGCTGATGGTAGGTTTTGGCTTATTGCCATATACTAGTTCTTTTGCTTGCCATCTACATATTTTGGCTAATCTTTTATCTAGCGTTCGAACACCACTTTCTCGGGTAAATTCATCAACTATTTTTTCGATAATTTTATCAGACATACGAATATCTTTAGACTTCAATCCGTGTTCTTTTCTCTGCTTTGGTAATAGGTGTTTTTTTGCAATACCTATTTTTTCTTCAACAGTATATCCTGTAATATCAATGATTTCCATTCGATCCCTAAGTGCTGGCTGAATGGTGTCTAATCGATTTGCAGTAGCCACAAATAAAACATTGCTCAAATCGTAGTCTAAGTCAACGTAGTTGTCATGAAAAGCATTATTCTGTTCAGGATCTAATATTTCAAGTAATGCCGAGGATGGATCACCTCTATAATCATTTCCAATTTTATCGATCTCATCCAAAACAAAAATAGGATTACTTTTCCCCGCTTTTTTAAGAGACTGGATGATACGTCCAGGCATGGCACCAATATAGGTTTTTCTGTGGCCTCTCAATTCAGATTCATCATGTAAACCACCCAGACTCATTCTTACATATTCTCTTCCCATTGATTTGGCAATGGATTTTCCAAGTGAAGTTTTTCCAACTCCTGGAGGTCCATATAGACAAAGAATAGGGGATTTCATATCGCCTTTGAGTTTTAGCACTGCCAAGTATTCTAGAATTCGCTCTTTTACTTTTTCGAGACCAAAATGATCAGCATCCAGAACTTTTTTTGCTTGTTTTAGGTCGAAATTATCTTTCGAAAATTCTGACCACGGTAACTCTAGTAACAATTCTACATAATTTAAGCTCACCGAGTAGTCTGGTGTAGCTGGATTCATTCTCATCAAACGATCTAGTTCTTTATTGAATGCTTTAGCTACAGTTTTATCCCATTGTTTTTTGCTTCCTTTTGTTCGGAGAACTTCGATTTCTTTATCTGGTGAATCTTGTCCAAGTTCTTCTTGTATAGCACGTATTTGCTGTTGTAAGAAATATTCTTTTTGCTGCTGATCGAGGTCTACTTTTACTTTAGTATGAATCTTATTCTTAAGTTCAAGCATTTGAAGTTCTTTATCCAAGAAAAATAATACACGATTGGCTTTTTTCTTAAAATCTGATAGCTCCAATACTTCTTGTTTTTCATCAACTGAAACATTAAGATTTGATGAAATAAAATTAACTAAAAAGTTAGGAGAGTTTATATTTTTTAGAGCAAAGTTAGCTTCAGTAGGTATGTTTGGTGAAATATCTACAATTTTAGAGGCTAACTCTCGAATACTATCTATCGTAGCATTTGTCTCTTTTCCCTTGGCGGCTTTACCATCAGTAAATGCCTTGATATCCCCTCTAAAATATGGATCTCCATGTGTGATATTTTTGAGAGTAAATTTTCGTTTTCCTTGAATAATAACGGTAATATTACCATCAGGCATCTTGAGCATTTTTAATATATGTGCTAATGTACCAGTTTGATAAAAGTCATCTGCATTCGGATCTTCAATACTCTGATCCTTTTGAGCAATTACCCCAATTATTTTATTACCCTTGTACGCGTCTTGAATGAGTTTTATGGATTTGTCTCTCCCAACTGTTACCGGAAAAACAACTCCTGGAAAAAGTACTGTATTACGAAGTGGTAATAATGGCAGATTTTCTGGGTAATCTCCAGAGTTGTCATCTTCAAAATCACTATCAGCAATTACAGATATAATTTCTGATCCGTCTTCTTCACCTAAAAAATCGCCGTCTAACTTAAATCTATTGTCAAATGTCATGTTGTCATTTTATACATCTCTATTGCTAAGCATAAGAGCAAAGAGTTTAAACGCAAAGGGTGTGCCACGACTTATTTCAAATAACTTTAATTAAATAAATGTATAATTTTTGTTTAATAAATTCAATTAATCGAGCAGTTTTCCTTTGGATGCAGATTTGTAAAATAAAAGAATACCCAATATCATACTGACTAAAAATAAACCAGATTCTTCCCACTCTTGGAAGATAACTTTACCGATCATGAATAAAAAGGAGTAAACAGTAATTATTCCTCCTAACCATGCAAGAAAAAGATGTGGTATGGTCTTTTTGAAGTTCTCAAATCCTTGCGGGTAGATTTTATTTTTGAAGTTTTTAACGTGTTTTTGACTGTCTGACTTAGTAATAAGGCTGATTATAATCCAACAAAAAGTAGTTGTTCCGACAGTGATAAAAAATGAGGTAGGATTTGAAGACAAAGATTCGCCCAAAATTGGATAATCGTAAATGAATACAAATTTAAGTAAGCCGTAGACAATAAATGGGGTTACTGTAGCAACAATTTCTGCCCAGGCGTTGATTCGAAACCAAAACCATCGAGCCATTAATAATAAACCCAATCCAGCGCCACATTCCATGATGAATTCCCAAACTCCACTGATGGATCTTATTTGGGTTGTTACTGCCAATGCAAGAATCATTATGCCAAAGGTCACCCAACGACTAGTTGTTATTATGCTATGATTAGAGTTCTTTTTTGGATTCCAAACATCGTTAATTACATAACTTGCCCCCCAATTTAGATGTGTAGAAACTGTACTCATATAGGCACCTAAAAAAGCAACCAGTAATAAACCTCGCATACCGGATGGTAGAAATTCTTTCATTGCCATTACAAACCCTAATTTTTTATCATCAACTCCCAAGTCTGGATAAAGGACTACCGAACACAAGGCTACTATAATCCAAGGCCAAGGTCGAATACCGTAGTGAGCAAATTGAAAGAAAAACGTAGCCATAAATGAGTGTTTTTCATTTTTGGAACTAAACATTCGTTGAGCGATATATCCTCCTCCGCCAGGCTCAGCTCCTGGATACCAACTCGACCACCAGACCATTCCGGCAATTGCAATAAAAGAAGCAAGCCCCATCGATAGTCCATTTGTTTCACTGGATTTACCAACACTTGGAATAATGGAAAGACTATATTTTGGAAGTGCACTTTTAAGACCTGATATTCCACCAATTTCATCAGAATTAACTACTAAAAATGCTAAAATAATACAACCAATTAATGCTACAAAGAATTGAAATGCATCAGTAAGTGCTACCCCCAACAAACCGCTGAGTGCAGAATAAGCAGCAACCATAAGCATTGCTAATGCAGTAAAACCAAAAAGCTCAATTCCCTGAAGGTCAAAAAATACTTCTAGTATTGCCATTAGGGCAAGATTAACCCATGCAAGAATAATGGCGTTCATTCCAACACCCAAATAAATTGCTTTAAACTTTTTGAGCCATTCAGCTTGTTTTCCGGTATACCTTAAAGTTATAAATTCGGCATCGGTTACAACTCCACTTCTTCGCCATAATTGAGCATAGAAAATCGCCGTAAACATACCCCCTAAGAGCATATTCCACCATAGCCAATTTCCAGATATACCGTTTTTCGCTACTAATTCAGTAACCGCTAGTGGAGTATCAGCGGCAAAGGTAGTAGCTACCATACTCAAACCAGCAATATACCATGGGAGATTTTTACCTCCTAAAAAAAATCCTTCAATGCTACTGTTTATTTTACTTTTAGCATACCATCCCAATGCAATTGTGATCACTGTAAATAAAATAATTATGAAAAAATCAAATCCCGTAAGTGTCATTAACTTTATTATCACAATTTTGTGATATTTATTCAACAATTAAAAATTAGTTTAAATATTTAATTAACATTATATCTTTGTATCATCAAAATAATAAAAAATGAAAAACATTAAATTTATATCAATGATTGGATTATTAGCCTTCGGATCATTAATTTTTACAAGCTGCGGTACAGATGATGAACCATCTCCGAGCCCAGTGCTTAATTTTCTTGGTGGGGACTACATTAGTTCGAACACTAGTATAGCTGCAAATACTAATTTTACGATTGCTGTCACTGCAAACCATACCAAAAACATTAAATCATTGAAGGTAGTTCAATCTTTAGACGGACAAACGGATGTTGAATTAGTAGATTCAGCTTACAATGATAAAACAATTGTAGAATTTGTATTTAACGGAACTACAGCGGCAACTGCTGGAACTGAAATTTACACATTTGTAGTTGCTGATAAAGATGGCATCTCAACTAGTAAAGCAATTACAATAACTAACATTGGTGATCCTGGTAATAATTTAGATATTTTTGAGACCGATAATGATAACAATACTTTTAAAGTTTACAATTTTCAAGGTCCATCTGCTGGGGCATATGAGGTAGCTGCAGGTCCACTGACTTCAAGTGATGCTAATTCAAGAAAAGATATTCAAGACTCTACTCAAAATGTTGAGGCAAATGACTGGCCAGGTCGTTGGACTTCAAGAAACGGTTCAACTTTTAAGAAAGTTGGCTCAAGTGCGTGGAGTACAATTTCTAATGATGCAGAAATAAATGCGTCATGGAATGACGCAGGTGCTGAACAATCAGTGATTAATCCTGTAAATGGAGATTTGTATCTCATTCATGCTAAAAGTTCAAATAAATATGGTTTAATTGAAATTACAGATGTAGTATCAACACCAGATGATAATTTGGATTATGTAGAGTTTAGATATAAATTCCAATTATAGTAGTAAGTTGTTTACTATTTTATTGAAGAAAAGGTCGATGTTTTACATCGACCTTTTTTATTTGTAGTTGTATTCAAAATCAAAATGAAAAAAATAGGCGTATATACATCTGGCGGTGATGCTCCAGGTATGAATGCATGTGTAAGGGCTGTTGTGAGAACAGCAATCTTTAATGGACTTGAAGTTAAAGGAATTAAGCGTGGCTATGAGGGCATGATTTCTAATGATATCATTAATCTTGATCGACAGTCTGTTGCAAATATTATTCAGCGTGGTGGTACTTTTTTAAAGACCGCAAGAAGTCAAGCATTCATGACCAAGGAAGGTAGAAAAACAGCGTATGATAATATTAACAAACATGGTATTGACGCACTAATTTGTATTGGAGGTAATGGCTCATATACAGGAGCTAAAAAATTTTATGAAGAGCACGGTGTTCCATGTATTGGTTTACCTGGAACAATTGACAATGATTTATATGGTACAGATTTTACAATAGGATATGATACCGCAATTAATACAGCTCTTGATGCAATTGATAAAATCAGAGATACTGCTCATTCACATGAACGAGTTTTTATTGTAGAAGTAATGGGTAGAAATAGTGGTTTTATTGCTTTAGACGTTGCTATTGCTGGTGGTGCAGAAGGAGTACTGATTCCTGAGGACCATGGTGATTGGAATAAGGTTTTGAATCATTTTAATAACCAGAAACGAAGAAAAAAATCCTTCAGTATTATTGTTGTCGCAGAAGGAGATGAACAAGGTGGTGCCTTAATTTTAGAAAAAAAATTAACGTCAATGTATCCCGATTTAAAAATACGAAGTACTATATTAGGTCATGTACAACGGGGTGGAAGTCCAAGTGCACGAGATCGTATTTTAGCGTCTCGTTTGGGCTCCGAGGCAATTAACGCACTTCTTGAAGGCCAAAAATTAGTTACTGTGGGTATTGTTTGTGACAAAGTAGTTTACACTTCTTTTGAACATGCTATTGAAGGAAAAAAATCAGTATCGGAGAGTTTGATTAAATTAGCTGAGATCCTTTCGATTTAAAAATCATTAATACTTCACTGAAAAAAAGGTGTTGCACAATTTCGATCTCATTTTTTTGTGAAGTATTACCTACTTATACATCAATGTTAGCGTATTTAGCATTTGCTTCAATAAATTCTCTTCTAGGAGGTACTTCATCACCCATTAACATTGAGAATACACGATCAGCTTCAGCTGCATTATCGAGTGTGACTTGTTTCAATGTTCGTCTTTCTGGATCCATGGTTGTTTCCCAAAGTTGTTCTGCATTCATCTCACCTAAACCTTTATAACGCTGTACCTTAACACTGTCAGGATTATCCTTACCAAGTTCAACTACAAGTTGGTTTCTTTCCTCGTCACTCCAACAATATTCTGCTTTATTTCCTTTTTTTATCTGGTATAGAGGAGGAGTGGCAATGTAAAGATAGCCTTGTTCAATGAGTGCCTTCATATATCTGAAGCACAATGTTAAAATTAGCGTTCGAATGTGACTACCGTCAACATCGGCATCAGTCATAATTACAATTTTGTGATATCTAAGTTTAGTAGTGTTTAACTCCCGTGCATCTTCCTCCGTTCCAATAGTTACACCAAGAGCAGTAAACATATTTTTAATCTCTTCATTATCGTATATTTTGTGCTCTAAAGCTTTTTCTACGTTTAGTATCTTACCTCTTAAAGGTAGTATGGCTTGGTAATTTCTATCACGACCTTGTTTGGCAGTTCCTCCTGCAGAATCTCCCTCTACAAGATATAGTTCGCAAATAGCAGGATCTTTTTCGGAGCAATCTGATAGCTTACCCGGTAGTCCAGCTCCACCCATTGGTGTTTTTCGTTGAACCATCTCACGAGCTTTTGCTGCAGCATGTCTTGCCTGAGCAGCTAGCATCACTTTTTGAACAATGATTTTGGCCTCATTAGGATTTTCTTCTAAAAAGTTGGTGAGCATTTCGTTTACAGCTTGACTAACTGCAGATGAAACCTCTCTGTTACCGAGTTTTGTCTTAGTTTGTCCCTCAAACTGTGGTTCAGCTACTTTTACAGAGACAATAGCAGTAAGACCCTCTCTAAAATCATCTCCTGTGATTTCAAATTTCATCTTAGATAGTAAGCCAGATTCGTCAGCATATTTCTTAAGGGTATGAGTTAGCCCTCTTCTGAATCCACTGAGGTGTGTTCCTCCTTCATGCGTATTAATATTATTTACATAGGAATGAAGATTTTCAGCATATGAGTTGTTGTATATCATAGCAACCTCCACTGGAATTCCGTTTTTTTCTCCTTCCATAGCAATAACATCAGTCATGATTGGAGTACGAGTTGCATCGAGGTATTTAACAAATTCTACTAGCCCCTCAGTACTTTTGAAGTGTTCTTGTATAAAATCTCCCTTTTCATTTTTGTTACGTTTATCAGTAATACTAATTTCTATTCCTTTATTTAAAAAGGATAATTCCCGCATTCTAAGAGAGAGCGTTTCATAATTGTAATCAGTAGTCTGAGCAAAAATTTCTGGATCAGGTGAGAATGTAACTAAGGTTCCTTGATCTGAAGTTGAACCAACCTCACGCACTTCGTATTTAATTTTTCCTTTTGAGTATTCTTGCTCATATTCATTACCGTCTCTGTAAACAGTGGCTTTTAGATGAATAGAAAGGGCATTAACACATGAAACACCCACACCATGAAGTCCACCTGATACTTTGTAAGAATCTTTATCAAATTTCCCTCCAGCTCCAATCTTTGTCATGACTACTTGGAGAGCAGACACTCCTTCTTTTTTGTGCATAGCCACAGGAATACCACGGCCATTATCTTTTACTGATATGGAACCATCCTCATTTATCCAAACATCAATTTTGTTACAATGACCTGCCATTGCTTCGTCAATTGAATTGTCGACTACTTCATATACCAAGTGATGTAATCCTCTTAAACCCACGTCTCCAATGTACATAGAAGGTCTCTTCCTAACATGTTCCATTCCTTCAAGAGCTTGAATGCTATCAGCTCCGTATCCTTTATTTTGTTCGCTCATTTATTTGATATAATTACTTGGTGAAGATACAATTTAAGCTAGGCTGGTTAATGATTTTATTTAATGTACATATCCACAAAAAATAAACACTTTTAAATATATAAACAACTGATAGTCAGCAATTTGAATTAAGTCATTTCTCCGCGAATACTTTGACTTAAGATATGCCTTCTTTCTTGATGTGGATAGTTACCAATTACCCACATAAGTTTTGTTAGAGCTGCTTCAGAAGTAATATCTTTTCCTGATATAACATATTCATGTT
>MDTG01143637.1_pt1 | contig 21267 bp, 20 predicted proteins | sample 811421 | NCBI WGS metagenome assembly MDTG01 (sample SAMN05326645, study PRJNA326480) | marine metagenome | isolation source: seawater | place: Pacific Ocean: South East | collected 2011 | reverse complement strand
TTTTCTTCTTCACAATCGCTTTTTTCTTAACTGCTGGTTTTTTCTTTTTCTTAGTTGCCATTTTTGTCTCCTTCAAACCATTTAAGTTATTCGATTTAATTATAGTAAAAATACAAGTATATTGTAATTAATTTCTTCAAGGTACACAAAGAATTATTTGCAAATAAATAAAAAGAAATTCAATCCCACTGTAAAGCACCACCTACTTGATAATCAATAACTCGTGTTTCAAAAAAATTCTTTTCTTTTTTTAAGTCAACCATCTCTGCCATCCAGGGAAATGGGTTGTCCTCTGAATCAAAAAGTTTTGGCAAGCCAATTTGTTGAGCTCTACGATTGGCGATATAACGGAGATACGTTTTGAACATTGAGGAATTTAATCCTAATACCCCTCTGGGCATTGTATCTTCTGCATATCTATACTCTAATTTCACCGCTTCGTGAAATATATCTATTACTTCTTCTTTAAATTGATTCGTCCATAGATCAGGATTTTCTAATTTAATTGTGTTGACAAGATCAATGCCAAAATTACAATGCATAGATTCATCGCGTAATATATATTGATATTGTTCTGCAGAACCAGTCATCTTGTTCTGTCTTCCTAAAGCTAAAATTTGCACAAATCCGACATAAAAAAACAAACCTTCCATTAAACAAGAAAATACAATTAACGAACGAAGTAACTCTTGATCTCCCTGTAATGTCCCTGTTTTAAAATTGGGATTTGTAAGTGTATCTATAAATGGTATTAGAAACTCATCTTTATCGCGTATGGATGGAACTTCATGATATGCATTAAATATCTCAGACTCATCGAGCCCGAGAGACTCTACAATATACTGATATGCATGGGTATGAATTGCCTCTTCAAATGCTTGCCTAAGCAAATATTGCCTGCATTCCGGAGCAGTGATATGCCTGTAAGTTCCTAAAACAATATTATTTGCTGCTAAACTGTCGGCAGTTACAAAGAATCCTAGATTTCTTTTAACTAATCGTCGTTCGTCTTCTGTAAGCCCATCTGAGCTTTTCCACAACGCTATATCTCTTGACATATTTATTTCTTGTGGCATCCAGTGGTTCGCACAACCTGATAGGTATTTCTCCCACGCCCATTTATATTTGAAAGGGACAAGCTGATTAACATCTGTTCCTCCATTGATAATCCTTTTATCCTCTACCTTTACTCTCCTAACCTTAGCTTCCTCCGAATTAGCCTCAGCGGGTATATCTGTACTTTTCTCAGATCCATCATTCATGGAGTCCACAAGGGTATTGTCCGGTTGACTACTATTTACGGAATTCTCTTCCCAATTTATCATTTTTTTTACCTCTTCTTAGTGAATTAATTTATTACTGACATGCCTCACACCCAGGATCTAGAGCGTCGCAAACCTTCTGCGAGTTTTCATTTTGTGCTGATACATCTTTTACCGCATTAAGCTCTCGAGAGTTGGTAGTTGATTTTTCAACATGAGTTGCACCCATTGTTCTCAAATAATAGGTTGTTTTTAACCCTTTTAACCACGCGGCCTTATATATTTCATCTATTTTCTTTCCTGAAACACCAGATAAATAAATATTGAGTGACTGAGCCTGATCAATCCATTTCTGCCTCCTTGCGGCACAATCAATTATCCACATGGGATCTATCTCAAATGCTGTTGCATAAAGTTTTTTTATTTCAGCTGGCACCCTATCAATTTTAGCTAAGCTACCATCAAAGTATTTCAAATCAGCCACCATTACTTCATCCCATAGCCCAACTTCCTTTAAATCCCTGACCATCATTTCGCTAACCATAGTGAACTCACCAGAAAGATTCGATTTCACATATAAGTTTTGAAAAGTTGGTTCTATGGAAGCAGAGACACCGACAATGTTGGAAATTGTTGCGGTAGGGGCTACAGCTACGCAGTTCGAATTTCTAATACCGTTTTTCTTAATTCTTACTTTGAGTGCATCCCAGTCAAATTTTGAATTCTTATCTACCTCTATCTTTATGCCGCGTTCTTGCTCCAGTAGCTTCAAAGAATCAAGTGGAAGAATCCCCTGGTCCCATAATGACCCTTTAAAGGTTTCGTAAGGACCTCTTTCTTCTGCCAATTCAGTAGAGGCAGCATATGCAAAATAGGTCACCATTTCCATAGATTGATCGGCAAATTCAACCGCCTCACTAGAGCAATAGGGTATTTTTAAAGCATGGAGTGTGTCTTGGAACCCCATTATTCCCAATCCGACAGGTCTATGAGACAAATTAGAGTTCCTTGCTTTACCTACAGCGTAAAAATTGATGTCTATAACATTGTCTAACATTCTCATTGCAGTTTTAATAGTTCTTTCTAATCGCTTCTGATCAATTGAAAAATTTCCTTCATCGTCCTTGGTCAAATGATTTAGAAGGTTAACGGACCCTAGGTTACAAACCGCAATTTCGGATGGGCCGGTGTTAAGAGTTATTTCCGTGCACAGATTGGAACTATGCACCACCCCAACATGTTTTTGTGGGCTTCTTACATTACAAGGATCTTTGAACGTAACCCATGGATGGCCAGTCTCATACAACATGGATAACATTTTTCTCCAAAGCGCGACAGCAGAAACTTCTTTAGTAGGACTAATTCGTCCGTTTTTCGCCATTGTCTCGTAGGCATTGTAGGCTTTTTCAAACTCCTCACCAAATTTATCGTGAAGATCTTTAACAGAATCAGGAGAAAATAGCGTCCACTTTTCATCGTTAATAACTCTTTTCATAAACAAATCTGGAATCCAATTCGCTGTATTCATATCGTGGGTTCGGCGACGGTCATCTCCTGTGTTTTTCCTTAACTCTAAGAATTCTTCGATATCTAAATGCCAAGTTTCTAGATAAGTACATACAGCTCCTTTCCTCTTGCCTCCCTGATTAACCGCAACTGCCGTATCGTTAACAACTTTCAAGAAGGGAACTACCCCCTGACTGTGTCCATTCGTACCTTTTATGAAACTTCCTAACGCGCGAACTGGGGTCCAATCATTACCAAGGCCCCCTGCATACTTCGCTAATAATGCATTTTCTTTAATAGCCTCATAGATCCTATCTAAATCATCCTCCACAGTAGATAAATAACATGAGGACAACTGAGAAAAATTAGTACCACTATTGAATAGTGTCGGAGTGGAACTCATAAAGTCAAAACTTGATAGCAGGTTGTAGAACTCAGCTGCCTTTTCGCTCCTATTCTCTTCCCTAATCGCAAGTCCCATTGCAACCCTCATAAAAAATATCTGAGGAAGCTCTATTCTTCTTCCCTCTTTGCTAAATTTATCACTTCTATCGATAAGGAAATACCTATCGTAAAGTGTCTGCAATCCCAAATAGCCAAACTGCAAATCCTTCTCAGGGTTAATAACTTCACTAAGAAATTCCAAATCGAAATTCTTTAATTCAGAACTTAAAACACCAATTTCGATCCCCTTCTCAATAAATCGTGGGAAATAACTTTTATACGTCTCCTTTGCCTCGCCCGCTTGTCCATCGCGCCCGAGGACTTCCTTGCGAATTGAATACAAGAGCAGTTGCGCTGTAACTTTTGCATATAGTGGATCCTTTTCTATGAATGTTTTAGCCGTCATTATTAACGTCTTAATTAGGTCGTTAATACTTACGCCATCGTATAAATTTTTAAATACCGATTTAAAAATACTTTCAGGTTCAACATGATTCGCGTATCCTCTACACGCCTCTTCAATAATTTGATTAAGCCATTTTGTATCCAGGGTTTTTAACTCCCCATCTTTATTAATCCTTATCGTCTCAATACCAGAGAGGTTTTCTTCCGTTTTTTCACGACGTTCTTTCGCTCGCTCTTCTCGATATAGAACATAAGACCGAGCAACTTCGTGCTCACCTGCTCGCATCAAAGCTAACTCTACCTGGTCTTGAATTTCTTCTATATGTATAGTCCCTCCAGATGGTAATCTTCTGAGCAAAGCTTTTTCGACGCGCCCTGTAAAGTCCTCAGTCATTTGCCTCACCTTCGCGCTGGCAGCGCTTGTCCCTCCTTGCACCGCAAGGAAGGCCTTTGTCATAGCTATTGATATTTTTGCGGCCTCAAAAGGCACTACGGCTCCGTTTCTTCGCATCACCTTAATATCACTACTATTTGCGTTTGCCAATAGGGACGAATTGTCTGAATAGATATCTCTCTCATTCCTATGCGCTAATGTTTCCTTATCACTACCGATTAACCTTGAATCCCGCTTTTTATGCTGTTCTGCTGAGTCTCGTTGCATTTCCACTTCCCTGAGTTACCATTAATTCTTTAGCACACATACTAAATTTAGTAATTTTTGAAATAAATGTACTACACCTAGTACAAATTGTAGTCCTGAAAAAAATAGCTTGCAATCTTTATTTGCATTAAGGGAATAAAAAAAAATTTTTTTTAGACTTTTCAATAGCTTCACTAACTTTACTCCATTCGAAAAATGGACCAGGATCTGTTTTCCTGTTTGGAGCTATGAAAGAGTGGCTGGTTATCGCATTCAAACTAGGTAAAAAAAATTTTATTGAAAGGATTAGATTCTTTAAAGTTACATATTGTTCATTATTGAATTCGACGAAGTCTGTTCCTTCAATTTCAATTCCAATTGAAAAATCGTTGCATTCTTTACGGCCTAGAAACGAGGACTCGCCCGCATGCCATGCTCGGTCCCACAAAGAGACAAACTGTACTAACGCACCTGTCCTATCTATGAGAAAATGGGATGAAACCTTTAAACCAATTAGCGGCTGAAATACTTTCTTCGATGTATCTAGTTGGTTTAAAAATAGATTTTCAATTTCCTTCCCTCCAAACTGGCCCGTAGGGAGGCTGATGTTATGGATAACTAATACGTCGATTGTTATGTTGTCCGGCCGAGCATCAAAATTAGGTGATTTTACGATTCGACATTCTGATTCTTCACTACACCATCCACTTTCCAAAAAATCATATCTTTTACTGTTTTTTGACAAATTCATTACGAACTATCTATTCAAGATAACCTCAATGACAAACTGCGTCCCCAAATATGACAATATGACCAAAAAACATCCAATCATAGTCATTTTTGCGACCATTCTCCCTCTCCAACCGAAAAGAAGCTTGCCGGCAACTATGCAACTAATTAATAGCCACGCCAAAAGGGAAAAAAAAGTTTTATGATCAAAAATCAGTGGCATCCTGCCACTCTCCAAATTAACAAAAATCCCGCTCATAACGGTCCCGCTTAATAAGAGAAAGGTCACTAAAAGAAGGCGATGTAAAGATGCATCCAACTCAATCAAAGAAGGTAAACTTAAATCTGGCAGCCTTGTTTTTGGATTTCTCAACGAGTTTTCTTGGAAATTTATGGTGAGCGCCCTAATAGAAGTAAAAAACAGGCAAGAGTAAGATAGCATGGCAATCAAAATATGAAATCGAAAAGTGAGACTAAGATCGTTTGCTAAATTTGGAGAAGGAAAAAATGAATCCAACAGAATTGCTATGCCTGTCAACACAAAAATAGGTGCCATCACTTTTGGAACGATTCTTCGAAAAAAAGCCTCACAACAAACGAGAACGGCAGCCAACCACATGATCCAAACAAATGCTTTGAACAAACCAAACTCGAAATCAGTAGAAGTAAACCATGGTAGTAATAGTCCAAACCCATGCAATAAGACCAGGCTTCCTGATAATATTAGGCTGGAGGATCGTCTCTCACTGCTTTTCCACAGAAGGATAGCAAGTAAGACATAACCCAATGAATGCAGAATCGACAAATTACCGTTAACCATAGTCATACCTCTTAGTTTATCAAGGAAATGAAAAATGTTTGAGAACCTTACAAAAAAATTCAGTTCCATAGTAAAAGAAATACGTGGGAAGGCGCGCATAACGGAAGAGAATTCAGCTGAAATGCTTGCTGAAATTAGGTACGCTCTATTAGAAGCTGATGTCGCTCTACCAGTCGTAAAAAACTTCATAACTAAAATTAAAGAAAAGTCTCTGGGGAAGGAGGTTCTTAGCAGCCTTACCCCAGGTCAAAGTATTGTTCAAATAGTAAATCAAGAGCTCGTAACGTTATTAAGCTCTGACAACGATGAAAAACCATTTTTACGAATGACAAGCGCTAATGAGCCTCAAGTAATATTAATGGCGGGGCTCCAAGGGGTAGGAAAAACAACGACCGCCGCAAAAATTGGGCTTTGGCTTTCAAAAAAAAAGAAAGCGAAAGTGCTTCTCACATCTTGTGATACGTACAGACCAGCTGCAGTCGATCAACTCCGAATTTTAGCGAATTCCATTAACATTGATTTTTTTGAAAACGTTAATTCGTCAAATTTAAATCCTAATCAAATCGGAGCCGATGCTCTCGCTTACGCGACAAAATACGTTTACGACTACTTAATAGTCGATACCGCTGGAAGACTTTCCCTGGACAAAAATATGATGAACGAGTTACAAGATTTGCATAATGACCTGCAGCCAGCAGAAACTTTGTTCGTCGTGGACTCAATGCAGGGTCAAAATGCTATTACAGTGGCCGCAGAATTTAATAATTCAGTTAAGCTAACTGGCATAGTTTTGACGAAAGTTGACGGAGATAGCAGGGGAGGCACACTGCTTTCTGTGAAATCAATTACCGGATGTCCGATTCGTTTTATTGGAAATTCAGAAAAAATCGATGGACTTGAATTATTTGAAGCAAAAAGGTTTGCCGATCGAATTCTAGGAATGGGTGATATTTTAACTTTAGTAGAAAAAGCTCAAGATTCTGTCAAGGCTGAAGATTCTGAGAAACTAGTATCAAAACTTAAATCAGGGAAAAAATTTGATTTAAACGACTACCGCACACAACTATCTCAAGTCAGAAGACTTGGAGGGATATCGACAATCTTGAATTATTTACCGTCGGCTATTAGAGACAAAGCACAAAATCTCGACACAATAAATCTTGAACAAAATACAAAAAAACAAGACGCCATTATCTCCTCTATGACGAAAAAGGAAAGATTGGTTCCTGAAATAATAAAAGCTCAAAGAAAAAAAAGAATTGCAAATGGCTCAGGTAATACAATACCTGAGGTAAACAAATTATTGAATCAATTCAACACAATGCAGTTGATGTTGAAGAAAGGAGGGGGAATAGGAGGTGAGTTCATTGGCAACAAACCGAGGTTGAGGTCAGGCAGTATTCAGGATAGAAGAAAAACCCGTAGACAAAAAAATCGGATAAAAAAGAGACGAAAAAGGTAGTAGAGATTGTTACAACATTCTGCAGATTTTTTCAATACAATTTTCTACACTCAAAGTATGGGTTTTTAAACTTCGCCTCTCAAACACCTCTACCGAATTAGCCTCTACAAGTTTCGAACTTATCAATATTCTTATAGGAATACCGATTAGCTCCCATTCAGCTAACATTACCCCTACTCTTTCACCCCTATCATCTAACAACACATCACAATTCGCCATTCTAAACTCTTCGTACAATCTATTGCTCTTCTCTCTAACTGATGGACTAGATTGATAACCAATAGGGCACAAAACTATTGAAAAAGGAGATATTGACGTAGGCCAAATTATGCCTCTTTCGTCATTATTTTGTTCAACGGCTGCTGCCAAAATCCTGGTTACTCCAATTCCGAAACATCCCATTTCAAAAGGTCTGCTGCTTCCATCGTGCATTGAAAAACTTGCCTTCATTGATTCAGAATATTTTTTGCCTAAATAAAATGTGTGGCCAACCTCAATACCTCTCTTGATAGAGATTGTGCCGGCTCCGTCGGGTGAAATATCTCCATGCACAGCATACCTCAGATCGGCCTCATTTTCGGGTATCTTAATATCACGTCCCCAATTAGAGCCAGTAAAATGTTTTCCATCTATATTTGCCCCGATAACGAAATCAGACATTTCCAAAACCTCGTAGTCTGCTATTACCATTACGTTTTCTTTAGTTAACTTCGGACCAATGTATCCAGTTGAAGCACCTATACATTCTTTAATTTCTCCATCCGATGCAAATCTCCATGGAGCACGGAACAATTCCAGTTTATTTAACTTTAATTCATTTAAACGCCTGTCGCCCCTTATGAGTAACATTACAAATTTTTCCTCCCCCTCCAGAGGGATGCAAAGTAAGAGGGCTTTGACTATGTTAGAAATTTCTTCTCCGAGATACTCTGCAACCTCCTCACACGTTTTTAAACCGGGTGTATCGCAAAGTTCAAAGCTTTTTTTAGCGGGCTTTTTGGCAACCGGAACTCCATTTTTCTTTATGGAAATCAGCTCTAAATTTGCTGCAAAATCAGAGCCCTTCGCAAAGCCCAACTCATCTTCACCAGCATCAGCTAAAACATGAAATTCGTGACTCAAACTCCCTCCAATGTTTCCTGAGTCGGCCAAAACTATTTTGAAATCAAGACCAATTCTAGAAAATATTTTTTCGTAAGCAGTAAATACTCTTTTGTAGGTTTTCTGAGCACTCTTTTCATCAATATCAAAAGAATATGCATCTTTCATTACAAACTCTCTTGCGCGTAATATTCCAAATCTCGGTCGTCTTTCATCTCGAAACTTAGTCTGAATTTGAAACCATATTTTCGGTAAATTTTTCCAACTTTTTAATTCCTGTTTTGCCATTTCGACAAATATTTCTTCCGAAGTTGGTTGTAAAACGAACGCTCTACTATGCCTATCTTCTATCCGCATCAACTCCTTTCCCATAGTTTCCAGCCTACCAGATTGCTTCCAATACTCAGCTGGCTGCACCATTGGAGTCACCATTTCCAATGCTCCAATGGAAATCATTTCTTCCCTAATTATTTTTTCAATTTTTTTTAAGACCAAAAGACCTAGAGGCATCAAGACATATATGCCTGAACCAATCTTTCTTATCATTCCAGACCTTATTAGTAGCTTATGGCTGGAAATTTCTGCCTCGGCAGGACTCTCTTTTTTCGTTTTAAAATGAAAATCTGTAGCTTTCATGCACAATTTCCTAACTTTTTTCTTTTAAATCAATTAATCTTTAATTTTAGATAATTTAGTAATTACTATCATGCTCGATGAAAATGGTTACCGATACAACGTCGGCATTATTATTATAAATGACAGAAAGCAAGTTTTTTGGGCAAAACGAAATGGCAAGACCGCGTGGCAGTTCCCACAAGGAGGCATAAAAAAAGGGGAACACATAGAACAAGCCATGTTTAGGGAACTGAAAGAGGAAACTGGGATTGGTAACACCGATGTAAAGATATTAGGTAGAACGAAAAATTGGCTTTACTACGACGTTCCAAAAAATTTAATAAAAAAGGAAAATCGCAGCTTTTATAAAGGTCAACGGCAGATTTGGTTCCTACTTCATTTTAGTGGTCTTGACGCAAACATCTTATTCCCGAAATCGAGGGGATCAGAGTTTGATGCATGGAAATGGATTGAATTTTCTGACCCTCCTAACATGGTAATTAGTTTCAAAAAACATGTTTACAGCTCGGCGTTACTCGAATTGGCTCCTATAGTCTTTAAATCCTCTAAACTAGAGACTGTCAAAACAAGATTGTCTTTATGAATTACTTCAGGCTCTTCGACATATCCGAGTTCCTTCTCGATTTGGTCTGAAAGTAACCCTAATATTTTTTCAGCTTCAAATGAAGAATAGTTTGTTAATCCGCGAGCTATCTCCACACCTTTTTCAGTAACACAAATTACTAGATCTCCTCTGTCAAACTTACCTTCAGTTTTCACAATGCCAACGGGCAATAGTGATTTGTTGCACTCAGAAAGCGCAAAAATTGCACCAGCATCAAGGAAAAGCTTCCCCTTTGCTTTAATGTGAGTAAGCATCCATTGTTTTCTGGCGCTTAGAGATTTGCTTGATTTGCTTGCGAGTATTGTTGTACCTATAAAATTTCCATTTTTGATCTTCAATAGAATATTGTCTTCAAAGCCACTTGCAATAATTGTATTTATTCCCGATGTTGCAACGATTTTGGCTGCTTTGATTTTTGTCTCCATTCCGCCAGTTCCGAACTCAGAAAGGGATTTAGAGGCTACGCGGGATAATAAGTCATCCTCAATATCCACAGACCGAATGAGTTCTGCCTGATGGGAACGAGAAGGATTTTTAGTAAATAAGCCTTTTTGATCCGTTAAGATGATGAACAAGTTCGCCTTTATCGTAGTAGCAATAGAGGCAGCGAGAGTATCATTGTCGCCAACTTTAATCTCATCCGTCGCGACAGTATCATTCTCATTAACTATTACTAATATATTTTCGTTAAGAAGCGTGTTTAACGTTGCTTGAGAGTTCAAATATCTTTTCCTAAAGCTAAAATCTTCCCTCGTTATTAAAACTTGGGCCGTCTTTAAACCATTTTTCTTAAATTCTTTTTCATAAGTCTCAACTAAGGAAACCTGTCCAACAGCTGCTGCAGCCTGTAATTCAGCAATCTTTTTTGGCTTTTGTTGCCAGCCAATTCTATGAACACCGGCAGCGATAGCACCGCTAGAGACAATTACAACTTTTATTCCCTTTTTTTGTAGAGAAGAAACCTGAGCTGCCAATGTATTAATCATTTTATGGCAAACGGCATTTTTGTTATTGGTAATAACTGAGGTTCCAATTTTTACAACAAGTCGTGACTCTTGATAAAGTTCTATCTCATCCGAATTTACTTTTGAATTAGTTTTCATAGTGCTCCCTTGATGCATCTTGGGTTTGTCTTTGTCTTTTTTCAGACCATTTTTCTAATTCGGTTGATAGCAGATCCAAACCTTCATTAGAAAAACAAGATATAAAGAAAACTGGAAGATTAAATTTACCATCCAAAATAGTCGCTAGATTCTGTTTTGCAGAAGCCGACAAAAAATCAATTTTGTTGAAGATTATCCACCGCGGCTTTTCAATTAGTTGCTTATTGAAGGAAAAAAGCTCCTTCTCAAGGATATCTACTCGTTCTAATAGCTTGTCAATACCCCGTTCCGGTTGTTTTTCGAAATCAATTGTTCCCATTTCAATGTCACTGGAAACATCAACAAAATGCAAAAGTAAACTTGTCCTCTGAATGTGACGCAAAAATCTTGTGCCCATTCCAGCCCCAACCGATGCATTTTTAATCAACCCTGGAATATCTGCTATCACAAGAGTATTATGCATTTCCCTGAAGGTCATGACACCTAAATTTGGTACTAGCGTAGTAAATGGGTAATCTGCGATTTTCGGTTTTGCGGCTGTCACTTTGCTTATATAGGTCGATTTACCAGCATTTGGAAAGCCGACGATACCCACATCAGCTAAAAGTTTAAGCTCTAAACGAAGATCAAGAGTCTGACCCTCTCCCCCTAATGTAAATTGTCGTGGAGTTCTGTTAATACTTGATTTAAACCTTAGGTTGCCTAAACCACCTTTCCCTCCCAGGGCTATCAAAACTTTATCAGCCTCATTTTTTAAGTCTGCAATTAAAACCCCTGACTGAAGGTCAAAAATAAGGGTTCCCTGGGGAAATAATAAGACCAAATGGTTTCCATTTCTTCCAAATTGATCCTTCCCTCCTCCGTGAGTACCGGCTTCCGCCTTATAAACTTTGGCAAATCTGTAAGAATGTAGGGTGTTTAATCTCTTGTCAACTGCAGCGTAAACGGACCCTCCATTGCCTCCATCACCTCCCGATGGTCCTCCCCTTGGTATAAACTTCTCCCTACGAAAAGCTGCTACCCCGTTTCCCCCGTTACCGGCCTTGACACGAATAGTTGCCTCGTCGATGAACTTCATCAATATCTACTGTTATGCCCGAGGGATAGAGCATAAATATGGCGCATTTGCCAGTTTTTTAACCTACAAGTTGTCTGACAGGACGTCTATGACTTTCTTATTTAGCCGACCACGTTTCGAGAACCTTACAAATCCATCAATCAGTGAAAAAATAGTGTGGTCCTTACCCATCGACACGTTTTTTCCAGGATGAAACCGAGTACCTCTCTGGCGCACGATAATGTTACCAGGTACTACTTTTTCCCCACCAAACCTTTTAACTCCGAGCCTTTTGGACTCAGAATCTCTTCCATTTCTAGTAGAACCGCCACCCTTCTTGTGTGCCATTGTTGTCCTCTATTAATCTAAATTAAGAAATCGATTCTATTTCTATCTCAGAGTAAGCTTGTCGATGGCCCATACCCTTCATAGAATGCTTTCTCCTCCGAAATTTAAGGATTTTAATTTTTTTATCTCTTCCCTGTTCAAGCACCCGGCCTTTTACGGTGGCCCCTTCGATAAAAGGGTCCCCGATAACCAACGCTGATTTTGCTCCTTCGTCACTGTTCCCAGCTTTTAAAAGGACCTTGTCAAAAACAATCTCGTCCCCAACCCGATTTGGAACTCTTTCAATCCTAATTATATCACCCGCTTTAACTTTATACTGTTTTCCGCCGGACTTAACTATTGCGTACATACGATCTCAGTCTTTATTCCTAACACTCGATAATATATCTGATGCTACATAAAGGTCAAGATTTATGTAATTATAAATGTTTAGTTTTTCTCTCTTTCAAAATGAAAAATTTCAATTCTATAACCACCCTGTTTAAGACGGAACTGACCATTTTTGATAAATTAGCTCGAAGTTACTTAAACAGTGATGTAACGCTAATAAATCAAATCGCTAATCACATCATAAACAGCGGGGGTAAAAAATTAAGACCCATTTTAATGTTTTACTGTAAAAATCTATTTGGGGATGAACGTGAAGGTTTAGTGCAGAAGATAAATCAGATGGCGGTTGCCATCGAATTCATTCATACCGCTACCTTGTTACATGATGATGTGGTTGATGATTCCTCAATGCGAAGAAATCAACCAACTGCTAATTCTCTGTTTGGAAATGCAGCGAGCGTTCTTGCCGGAGATTTTTTGTATTCTCGTGCCTTTCAAATCATGACTGACGTCGGCTCCAATGAAATAATGAATATTATGGCTAATACGACCAATAAAATTGCGGAGGGTGAAGTTTTACAACTGATGAATTGCAATAACCCTGACGTGAGCGAAAAAGAGTATTTAAAAATTATTTACTTTAAAACAGCCATGTTATTTAGAGCAACTTGTGCCATTCCAGCGATTCTGTCTAACCAATCCTCAGAAACAATTTCTGCTTGTGCAAACTTTGGAGGACACATAGGGACAGCATTCCAGCTTACAGACGATTTACTAGATTACAATGGAACCGAAAATGATATAGGAAAAAAATTAGGAGACGACTTGAGAGAAGGAAAGGCTACTTTACCTCTAATTAGGCTCTTGGCAATAGGTGATGATAGCACTACAAACATGCTGAAAAAAATTATTGTTGACCCAGAAGGAGCTCCTTTTGACAGGATAGTCGAGCTGATAAAACAATCTGATGCAATCGAATATACAAGGAAGAAAGCACTTCGCGAATGTAATTTTGCAGAGGCATGCCTTGAAAATTTTGATGAAACTGACGCAAAAAAAGAACTAATTAAACTAATATCCTTCGTTCACACAAGGAAAGGTTAGGGATTCGGGGTGTAGCTCAGTCAGGTAGAGTGCTGTGTTCGGGACGCAGAAGTCGGAGGTTCGAATCCTCTCGCCCCGACCATTGTAAATCAGGCTTTACTTGCTTTTTGTCTTAAAGTACCGTGATTTCTTTACGATAACGACCGTGCCAAACACAGCAGAAGCAATTAAAGGCCAAAAAAAATCGTTTTTCCCTGCCTTGTGAAGAAAAAAGTGCGCAAGCGACAGAACAATTATGAGCACAATTACGGAATGAAGTCTCTTCCACCACGTTCCCAAAAACTTCATGCTTCGATTATTCGATGTGATAGCCAAAGGAATCGTTATTAGAAAAGCGATGGTGCCTAAAAAAACGAAAGGCCTTTTCAAAAAATCTTCGAAGAAATCGATAATTAAAAAATTTTGCTCAAAGGCTAAATATGAAAGAAAGTGAAATGTCATATAGAGGAACGAAAAAAGACCCACCATTCTTCGGCAACCTACTAAATCAGAAGTAGTTACACGAGCGATTAGGGAGATGGAGTATGTCACAAGCAACAAAACCAGAGCACAAGTTCCGAGATAACGTTGGATAAATTCCTGCGGATTGGCTCCGAGGCTTTCCCTAGAGATTAGCAAACCGAGGTCAACAAGAGGTAATACAGCCCATGTAAATAACGTAAGCTTTAATAAAAATTTTCTATTTGCCACAAACTTTTTTTAGAAGCTTGTCATATGGAGTATCTTTGGGAATTCTTTGCCATGACGTTACTTGATTCCCTCGTGAAACCTCGTTACCCCGCAATAAATTATCGCCATAATTTATTGCGCTTTCTAACCTAATTCTCCTACCCGCACAATCATAATTTTGAACCATGCGGATTGAGCGTATTTCTTTACCATCTTGACTGGTTTGGGAATTTTCAAAATCTAGCACCACGGTAACCGATTTTACACCTCTTCCTTTTATCGATTCAGGCTGGAAGTACATAGCGACGGCTTCAGTATCGTGAAATAAAGTTAGATTACCTGGAAGTGCAAACAGCGCCCCGATTGGGCTTAATGAAAAAAAAAGTACTGAAATTATAGCAACGTTAAACATATCATTTCTTATAAAATAAAGGGCGCCACGCGCCCTTTTTTGAAAAGATGAAGCGGTGGTTTTATTTATATACGCCTACCTTCTTGTAATGATCTTTCATCTCTTCGGGAGAAACGTAACCATCGTTATTGGTATCCATTTTGCCCCAATCGATTTTGTTATAAGCAAACGCGGTTGAACTAACAAACATTCCAAGGAACAATGAGCTAAAAAGTACTTTTTTCATAATTTTCTCCTTACCCAACAAAAATAATTCCATTCAATTGTAATATAAAGATATCTAAACATGAACTCTTTGTTGCGATAATGTATCTGTCGTAACTAATTTAGTGGTTAACCCTTATATTACAATACAGGTAAATTAGAAACACTCAAAAAATTTGGAGGTTTAAATGCTCAAACTAAGTCAAACACTATTTTGCTTTTTCTTTCTTTTTACAAGTTATTCTGCTGCTTCAGCAACAGAAAATAATTTCCCAACTATCGACCGGGTACTATATGTGAACGAATGTGTCAGGCAGCATGGTGGAGGATTAGATAGCTTATATAAATGCTCATGTGTCATGGACTATTTTACTAAGAACTTATCATATGAAGAGTTCGATAAAATGGATGCATCCTCTCATGGTATTCAAACGACGGGTGAAAGGTCTGCTTTGTGGAGAGATCCGCAAGGAGTCCGCGATGGAATAAAACGACTTCAAGATGTTGAGAAAAAAGCAAAACAAAACTGTAATTTAGGTGGAGAATAATTGTGAACGAGTTACCCTTTTGGTCTCAAATATTAATACTGATGTTTTTATTAATTTTGTCAGCTTTCTTTTCCATATCGGAAACCAGTCTGATGGCAGTCAATCGCTACAGAATGCGACACTTAGCAAAAAATGGTAATCGGGGGGCAAAACAAGTTTTAGCCCTGCTAAAGCAAACAGATAAGCTTTTGGGTACAATTCTCCTCGGGAACAACGTTGTGAATGCAGCACTTACAGCGCTCGTAACAGCTTTAGCCATAAAGGCTTTTGGAAACAATGATCAGGTATTAGCCCTGGCCACAACGACCGCCGCTTTACTATTGATAGTCTTCGCCGAATTAATCCCAAAAGTTACAGGGGCGAACAGACCCGATGGGATTGCAATGTTTGCCAGCTATATCTTAATGGTTTTTGTATGGTTATTGAGACCGTTTGTTTTTGCGATCAATCAGATCGTTTCATGGATGATGGCATTGGCAAAATTGGAGCTGCAAACCTCAAAAGAGGAAGGATTAACGAGAGAAGAACTCAGATCGGCTGTTCTTGAATCGTCAGGATTTATACCTCTACATAGCAGAAAAATTCTGATTAACCTCTTAGATCTAGAGGAACTCACTGTTGACGATGTCATGATTCCGCATGGAAAAATTGAATATCTTGATCTCGAAGAAAATAACGACATCTTGAAGCAACGTATTGCAACTTCTTTTCATAGCAGACTACTGGTTTGCGAAAGAGACTTGAATGTTCCCATCGGAATACTACACGTTAAACGGGCTATCAGCCTAATTTTAAAAAATGAATTTACAAAGGAAAACATTCTCGAAATTTTGCAGCCAATTCATTACATACCGTTAGGAGCCAAATTATTCACCGAATTAAAAAACTTTCAAAATCGAGCAGAGAGTATTTCTGTAATTGTGGATGAGTACGGGGAAATTCAGGGCATTGTTACGCCACAGGACATAATCGAAGAACTCGTCGGGGAATTTAAGACAACTGATCCCTCATCAATTAATCAAGAATTTTTGTGGGATAAGTCAGGCGAAATTATAGTAGATGGCCTTACTCCGATACGTGATCTGAACAAACAACTCGGAATAAATCTCCCCCTAGACGGGCCTAGAACTATCAATGGTCTTTTGCTAGAGACCTTGCAAGACCTTCCACAAACTAATCTTAGTCTAAAAATAAAGGATGTAACTGCCGAGATTTTAAGTGTACAAGGTAGGCTTATAAAAAAGATAAGAATTAAAAAACACGCGATAAGAAAAGAAGCGCAATAAAGTTGCTTATTAAGACATCAAATATTTTATTTTTATTTTGTCTCGTCCAGGCTATGCTTTACTTCATGCTAAAGATCGGAATAATGGAGGTTACTTACTGGCTAAAACCTAAGGCAAAAATCAAAATAACAACTACGTGCATTTTTTTGTGTACGCTGGGTTTGACGATGGTATGCATAGGGCATGGGCTAATGTATCTTAACAATCTAAGTTATTTTTGGGACCTGGAGTTTTCAAAATTCGTTTCTCTATACATATTTAGTGCATTTTGGATATCATGTTTGACATCGTTGGGACTTTTGGATTTATCATGGAGGCTTTTACCATACTGTCTCACATTGCCGTTAGCCCTTGTTGGTTTTGTAACCCTAAATTTTAACATTGCATCAGATTTTTTTGACACTCTCTTTCTTCTGTTGTTATTATCCACAATTTTTATTAGTCGCAGAATTTCGAGCGAAGTTTATGAGAAAATAGGGTTCGGAGATATTATGTTCCTTTTTGCGTTAAGCTTTTGGCTTGATACTTTCTCTCTATCCATCGCGGTTTTCTTAGCTGCAACGTCGATGGTCCTTACATTTCTCATGTTGAAGGGGAAATTTTTATGGACTCAACAAACCCGTCTTCCACTTGGTCCCGCTTTGTCATTTTTTTCAATTCTAGTTGGATTTTTTGGTCTCTCATTAAATCATGGTGGATTAGTTTAATGGCAAAAGCAGTAGTTTTAACTGGGGGAATAGGTTCGGGGAAAACAACAGTTGAAAAAATATTTGTATCATTAGGCATAGAAACTATTGATGCAGATAAAATCTCGCATAGTTTATTGAATAAAAATACAGAAACCTATGAAAAAGTCGTAGACGTATTCGGTCGATTTATCTTGACGGATCAGGACGAAATTGATCGATCTAAAATGAGAGAAATCATATTTCGAAATCCAACTGCAAAGAAAAGATTAGAAAAATATCTGCATCCTAGGATACAATCCGTTATGGATGAAAAAGTTAAGGTAGCTAAAGGACCTTACGTTTTGCAAGTAGTGCCCTTATGGTACGAAATATACAAAAAAAAAAGACCGCCTGGAGTTTGGAAAATAATTGTTGTTGAAACTACGCTCGAGTGCCGTAGAAGCAGAACGTTACGAAGAAGTGAAGCCGACAAGAAAACTTTCGATTTAATCGTTAATAATCAGGTAAGCGATATCGAACGAAGAACAATAGCGGATAACGTTATCAATAATCACGGGAATTTAAAACAATTAGAAATACAGGTAAATTTGATTCATGAAGGATACATAAATTGGTTAACTAAGTCGTAGCATTATTTTTTCAAGTGGATATAATTGGAGGATATAAAAGAATTATTAAGCCGCCGTGAAAAAAAAATTACTTCTTTATGAGTTTCCTTGCACCGAGAGAATGCGGTCAATGTTAAGGATTGAAAACCTTGGAAATAGAATGCAGGAACTCTCTAACCCAGATTTTCCGGCTGGATTCCAACCTGCTTTGCGTACTCTTTTTGAACTTTATGATTTGTTAGGTAACAGGGCAGATATTAAAAATGAATTACTTCAGGAATTGGACAGACAACGATTACAGCTTGTCAAATATTCGGGTCAACCAGGTGTATCAGAAGAACAACTTTCAGTTCTTGTCAAGGAGATCGCAAGGGCACACAATTCATTATCTGGAGTGCCGATTAGGCTAGGGACTCACATACCAGAGTTTGAATGGTTATCTACCTTAAGGGGTCGAGCCGGGGTTCCAGGGGGAACTTGTCAATTTGATATTCCATCGTTTTATGCATGGCAAAAAAGGGCCAATCACATTAAAGTTGCAAACATTACTGCATGGCTTTTTCCTCTCATACCTCTTTTGGAGGGAATTGATTTAGCCCTTCGTTTGTTGCGCGAGGGAACAGAAGCAATGGAGCTCACTGCTGAGAATGGACAGTATGAGTTCCCATTGGAAGGAAGGAATGTCTTGCTTGTAAGAATTGAAGTTGAAACAACACAAGAGTTGGTCGCTGAGATAAGTGCAAATAAACATCTTATAGCTGTAAGGTTCAGAAAGTTAGATGAAAGGCTCAAGCTTCAAGCAATTAATGAGGATATAAACTTCAAACTTTCATTGTGTAACTTTTAGGTACGATATTCGGCATTAATTTTTACATAGTCGTAAGATAAATCGCAAAATAAAAGCCGTCGACTAGCCGCACCAACCCCCAAACAAACTTTAAGATCAATTTTTTTTCTACTCATATGGTCTCTTGCAATGGTCTCATTATAGCCCGATGCTAATGTGCCGCTTTCAATCGCCAAATAACCATTGATTACGATACTTATTTTGTCCGGATTAAAACGAGAGAGTGTACACGCTCCAATTGCAGATAAAATTCTTCCGAGATTTGGATCCCCAGCAAAAATAGCGGTTTTGACGAGCGGCGAGTTTGCTATACCTCTCGCAACATGATCGGCGTCCTTGATCGTTGAAGCCTGGGTGACCTTAAGCTCCACGACTCGTGTAGCGCCCTCTCCATCTTCCACAATCTTCATTACTAGTTCATCACAAATCGCACTATAAATATCACGAATAGCTGACCAATGCTTATCTGCTTTGTTTATTAAAAAAGAATTCTCTCTATCGTTGAAACTTGCACAGACCCCTACAAAAGAATCATTCGTCGACATTTCTCCATCAACAGAAATAGCATTAAAGGTATCGTCACAGATTTCTTTATGCAAATGGTTGAAATCAGTTATGTCAATTGGGATATCCGTTATGACAAAGGCTAACATTGTTGCCATGTCAGGACAGATCATACCAGACCCTTTCGCGATACCAACTATATTGTATTGTTTATCTTCGATTATTAAGCTTTTCGTAACAATTTTTCTAGCTTTGTCGGTGGTCATGATGGCATCCGCAAAATCCTCAAAACTACAGCAAGAAGAACCGATGGCTTTAGTAATTCCAGCTAACATTTTTTTTTCCGGAAGCTGTTTCAGAATTTCTCCTGTTGAAAATGGAAATACTTGCTCAACATTGAGATCCAATTGTCTAGCTAGATGTGAAACTACGTTTTTGCAAATTTCGTCACCGATAACACCCGTGCACGCGTTAGCACAGCCACTATTGACAACTATAGCTAACTTGCCGGGCCGCTTAAAACGTTGTTTTAAATGATGTCTACATAGCCTGACAGGCGAGGCGACTACTTTATTGTTGGTGAACGCGCCAACAATATGAACTGGGCTTTCAAAACTCAATATTGCTAGATCTTTTTTATCAGTTGTCCCTATACCGGCTGATATGACGTGTATATCAAGCCTAAGAGTATCTAGAAGCTTAGACATTTTCCCTTAAAAACATCACGTCAACCTTCCACAACAATGTTTAAATTTCTTTCCAGAATCGCACGGGCAAGGTTCGTTACGCCCGACCTTTGGAACCTCTCGTTTAAATGGACTTTTTTCTGAGGCGCGTACATTATTTTCATTTAAGCTTTTCTCCTCATCTAAGACATCACCGCCTAGACTTTCGCCTGTGTAACTAGAGTGATTAAAATTTAAATCGTTAAGTTCTTTATTTCCTAAATTTTCTTGCATTTCTCCCGCTATTTGCTCGGCTTGCTCGACCTCCACATTCATAAGGATTGAAGTAACCTCATTTCTTACGCTTTCCAAAAAACTTTCAAACAATTGGAAAGCCTCCCGTTTGTATTCTTGTTTTGGGTCTTTCTGCGCATAACCTCTCAGATGTATTCCTTGTCTCAAATGGTCTAGCGCAGCCAAATGTTCTCTCCAGCCAATATCTATGGTCTGTAATAAAACCGCTTTTTCAAAAGATTGGAATATTTTTTCTCCAACAATTTTCACTTTTTCTCCATATTTCTCATCAGCCTTATTTAGGATTTCTTTCAAAAGGTCTTCCTCGCCTAACTCTTCTTTTTTCTCTACTAAATCCACTAAATTCAGCTCTAAAGAATAATTCTTTAACTCCTCTTCTAATGAGGGTAGGTTCCACTGCTCTTCAATACTTTCTGGGGGAACATGAGTTCTCACGGCAGATTGAACTGTACCTCTACGCAAACTACCAACCAGTTCCGACAACGAACTCGAGTTCAAAACTTCATTTCTTTGTTGATATAAAATTCTCCTTTGTTCATTTGAAACATTGTCAAATTCGAGTAGTTGTTTCCGTATATCAAAGTTTCTACTTTCAACTTTTCTCTGAGCGCTCTCTATCGACCTGGATACCATTCCAGCTTCAATTGCCTCTCCTCGTGGTACACCGAGTTTATCCATTATGGCCTTCATTTTTTCACCAGCAAAAATCCTCAGCAAGGAATCATCCATTGCCAAATAAAATCTTGATGAACCTGGGTCACCCTGCCGTCCAGCTCGACCTCTCAACTGATTATCAATCCTTCTAGACTCATGCCTTTCAGTCCCAACGATGTGTAAACCGCCGGCCTCTATAACCTTCTGATTTTGCTTCTTCCAGTCAGACAGAGTAGATTTCATTTTTTCTTCCCGGCTACTATCATCCAACCTCTCATCTTCGATTGCAGCCAATTTTCTGTTTATATTCCCACC
>MDTG01121931.1_pt1 | contig 21267 bp, 17 predicted proteins | sample 811421 | NCBI WGS metagenome assembly MDTG01 (sample SAMN05326645, study PRJNA326480) | marine metagenome | isolation source: seawater | place: Pacific Ocean: South East | collected 2011 | reverse complement strand
TTAGAACAAATAACAGAAAAACCTATTTACTATTTACCTTTTTGGGTAAATCAAAATGTTTGGTTTTTTATTTCTGATAAAACAAATCTTAGAAAAAAATACAATTTTCAAGCTGACGATTTTTTGATCGGAAGTTTTCAAAGAGATACTGAAGGTTCAGATTTGAAATCTCCGAAATTAGTTAAAGGACCAGATATTTTTATAAAAATCATTAAAGAAATTTCAAGCTATACACCAAAGTTAAGAGTAGTTCTAACCGGTACTAGAAGGGCATACGTTATATCAGAACTTCAGAAATTAAACATACCCTTCAGTTATTTTGAAATGGCCGACTATAAGATGACTAATGAACTATACAACACTTTAGATCTATATTTGATTACATCGAGACTAGAGGGTGGTCCACAAGCATTAGTTGAATGCGGTCAGACCAAAACACCAATAATTTCGACAAATGTTGGAATAGCTGAGGAAATACTTCATCAAGAATCAATATTTGATGTAAATGATATAAATACATTTAAAAAAGCAAAGCCAAATATTGATTATGCTTATGAAAAATCTTCTTTGCTTAAAATCCCAGATGGAATTAATGGTTATGTAAAAATGTTTAAGGAAGTTTATGAAAGTTAGCATAGGTTCTAGGGTTATTGATGGACCGTGGGGTGGTGGAAATTTATTTGTCGTCAATTTAAAGAGTTTTTTAATTGATAACGGACATGAAGTTATTCATGACTTGTGCGATAGCAACATCGACGTAATTTTACTTACAGATCCTAGAAGCAGAAAAGAGTCTTCCTCAACATTTAACCATGAAGATATCGTCAAATATAAAAAATATGTAAACCCTAATGTTGTAGTAATTCAAAGAATTAATGAATGTGATGAAAGAAAAGGAACAAGTTACATAAACGATTTTTATCTTGGTGCAAGCGATTGTGCAGATCATGTAGTTTTTGTTAGTAATTGGTTACGAGAAATTTACTTAAATATAGGTATGTTATTTGATAAAACATCTGTAATTATGTCAGGTGCAGATCCAAATATATTTAACCCTTCAGAAGCAGCAATCTTCGATGAAAGTAAGATAAAGTTTGTCACACATCATTGGAGTTCGCATAAAAATAAAGGATTTGACATTTATAAATCATTTGACGATTTATTAGGGGAGGATAGATATAAAAACTTAGAATTTACATATATTGGTAACATACCTAACGATATAAATTTTAAAAATATAATTACTAAAAAACCTTTATCTGGAAATGATCTTGCAAATGAAATCAAAAAAAACCATATCTACATAACTGCATCCAAAAATGAACCTTCGGGAAATCACCATATTGAAGCAGCACAGTGCGGTTTACCCATTTTATTTCTAAATAGTGGCGGAATACCTGAATACTGTGAGGGATATGGTGAAGTTTTTGAGGACAACTTTGAAGAAGCTTTACGGAATATTATTAATAATTATTGGGAATATAAGTCCAAAATGGTTAACTATCCATTTTCATCTAAATTAATGTGTGAAGAGTTTTTTGAAAGATTTATATCTGTTAAAAATTCAAAGATACATCAAGAAAATAATACAAATAAACTTGTTTCAAAAATTTATTTGGCAAAAAATAGAGTGCAAAAAATAACTACAAGCTTTTCTATGAAGCAATATATTAAAAAATACTACAGATTATGGTTTAAGTAATGGATATAAAATTTTTTCAAGACATTCCACAAGAGTCACTAAATTTTATAGATAATTTACAAGCGAGTGATTTAAATTTTAACCCTACTTTAAAAGACAGTACAAACATTGGTAAAAAAATAAATATGGGCTACATGTGCTATGTATTAAAAATCTACAAAATGACAAAAATATGGGATTCGTTTGATAAAACAATGCAAGATAAGTGGATCAGTAAGTTAAATACTTATCAAAGTACCAAAAATCCTAAATATAAAAATTATTTTGTAGATCCAGAAATTTCCAAATATCTCAATAGTATTTTTACAGTTTTTAATGGAAAAAGTTTAATAAAATCTTCAGCAAATACTTTTTTAAATAAAAATTATGAAAGTAAGGATAACTTTATATTTAAGACTTTAAATGCTGACAACAAACAGACAATTTCTACATTTGGAGAAATAGGCCACACTATCAAAACTTCACCATTAATTTCTTTTAATAATTATAAAAATTTAAATAGCTATCTTAATTCATACGACTGGTCTAAACCCTGGGATGCTGGTGCACAGTTTTCTTCGCTAGCTCTATACAATAAAATCTTTGAACTTAGTTTAAAAGATGAATTATTGAGTTTTATTGAAAAAAAACTTGATAGAGAAACAGGATCATATTTTGATGTAAAGCCAACCAGTAACAGACAAATAATTAATGGAGCAATGAAAGTAATCACAGGATTAGATTGGATAGAAAAAGATATACATTTACCGAAAAATTTAATTGATTTTTGTTTAAATAATAAACCAAAATTTGAGGGCTGTGACTTAGTTGATTACATATATGTTTTGTTCAGATGCTCATCTCAAACAGATTATAAAAAAAACCAAGTTGTTGCTATATTTGAGGAATTATTAGAGTATTTAAAAATTTTATATCATCAAAAAGATAAAGGATTTTCATATTTTGTCAATAAATCTCAAACTCACTACTACGGGGTAAAGATTTCAAAAGGGTCTAATACACCGGATTTACACGGAACAATTTTATCGATTTGGGCTATAGTAATGATTCTTGAAACTCTTGAAAAAAATATACACGGGTATAAACTTATAAAGCCTTAAATGAATAAATATTTAGAAATTTACATTAATCTAGTTTTAAAAATTTTCTTATTTTCAATATTTTTATTTGCCAGAACTTTTACCGGGTTCTATATTTTCGGGTTTAGGCTTGGTGAATTGCTTATAGGAAGCTCCTTAGTTTTATTAGTTGCTTATTTAATAATTTACCCAATTAAAACAGGTTATTATTTTTTGGACCAAAAAGCATTACATCTTACATTGTGTTTTTTGGTTATACTTTTTTTATTAAATATAATTTACAATGATTCTAATTTTACAAATTTATCTATATTTAAAACATCATCTTATATATGGTCAATTGGTGCCTTAGTTCTTGGTGTAGAAATTGTTAAGTATGTAATCATACGTTTAAATACGTATGATATATTTCTCTCAACTATTGGATTAATTATTATTTATATCTTTTCAACAAGAGGAATTAGTGAAAATAGGCAAAATTTTATCTTAAATTATACTGATAAATTTGAATATGCAAAAGGGTCTGATATTTTACTTGCTTTTGTTTTTGTATTTATATTTATTTTGAATAAATTAAATTTCTCAAAGCTAAGCTTTAATTTACTATGCCTAACTTTTGCACTGCTTGCTCCATTATTAATGGTTAAAAGCAGGAGTGCATTCATATCATCAGTAATATTTCTTCTTCTTTTAATTCCCTATTTTAGAAAAAATTCAAAAATTTTTGATAAATTTATTTTTCTTACATTTATAGCTTCAATAATTATTTTTGTATTTTCAACTAGTTGGGTTGTCAGCAGAGATCTGGTAGTTGATGATGAGATAAGTGACGAGTTGAAGTACGCAATTACCAGTAGGTATCAAACAATAAATGATAATGTATATGAGGCAGAGTATCTTAAATTGAAACTGTTCTATTTTGAAGATGGTCGAATATTTACAACAGATGGAAATCTAAATTGGAGATTACAAATATGGCAGGATATATTTTCCGACATGTGGAATACACAATATTTCCTCTTGGGTTATGGGTATGAGGATTTAATACCTGCAATGGACAATGATCAAAGATTTGGACAAGACAAACAAAATATTAATGTTCACAATTACTTTGTTCATATCCTATCAAGAGGGGGAATTTTAAGTTTGTTATTGGTTATATTGTTTTATTATTATTTGTATCAAGCATTTAAAGTAAAAAATTTAAAATTAGACTTTTTACAAATTTTTATACCTTTAATATTTAATAGTTTGTTTGATCCTTGTATGGAAAATGCTCACTATCCAATTATTTTTTATTTACTTTTAGGGTTAACTTTTAATAAATATATAATTTTTAATGAGAATAAATCATGAAAGCTTTCATAACAGGTATAACTGGTCAAGATGGTTATTATTTAACCGCACATTTATTAGACCTTGGTTACGAGATTCACGGAACCCTAAGAAGGTCATCCAGCTTCAATACCTCACGTATTGATAGATTAATTTCAGAGCACTCTAATGATAAGAGGTTGAACTTATATTATTCTGATTTACTCGATTCATCTTCGCTTAATAATCTAATCAACACTATTTCCCCTGATGAAATTTATAATTTAGCTGCCCAATCGCACGTTGCTGTTTCATTTAAAAATCCCTTATATACAACTCAAACTTCAACTATTGGCCCACTCACATTGTTAGAAGCTATTAAAAATTCAGATAAAGAAATTAAGTATTACCAAGCATCTTCTTCTGAGATGTATGGTGGAGTAGACAATTCAACATTGTCGGAAACTTCCTTATTTAATCCAAAAAGCCCTTATGCAGTCGGTAAACTTTTTGCCCATGAAATGACAAAAGTTTATAGAGATTCTTACGGTTTGTTTTGTGTAAACGGAATTTTATTTAATCACGAATCACCCTTAAGAGGGGAAACCTTTGTCACAAGAAAAATTACACGTGCAGTTGGAAGAATCTATCATAAAATTCAAACAAATGTCACTTTAGGAAATCTTGAAGCAAAGCGTGATTGGGGATTTGCAGGGGATTACGTAAAAGGAATGAAGCTAATGATGGATTACAGTACTCCTGAAGATTGGGTTCTAGCTACAGGAGAAACACATACTGTAAAAGAGTTTGTTGAAATTGCATTTAATGAAGTTGGCCTTAATTGGAAAGATTATGTTCTTACATCAGATAAATATCATAGACCAAATGAAGTAAATCATCTGCTAGGAGATCCAACTAAAGCAAAAAATAAATTAAATTGGCAACCGGAGTATGACTTTAAAGGGTTAGTAAAAAGCATGGTTCAATCTGATTTAGAGTTAGCTGAGAAAGAAAGTGTTCTAATTGAAAAAAAACTAATGCAGCCTACTTGGGAATACCCTCAAACAAATTAGTCAATTCAATCTTTGTTTTCAAGGTACCATTTATATGTATGTGATAACCCTTCTTGTATAGAAATATTAGGTTTCCATCCATAATCAAATATTTTTGAAGAATCTAAAAGTTTTCGAGGATTTCCATCAGGATATTCATCGTTGAAAAATACATCTCCCTTAAATTCAACAGTTTTAATTAACATTGTAACCAGATCTTTTATAGATATTTCTTCATTGCTTCCAATATTTATCAATTCATCATCTATATTATTTTCAACAATAAACAAAATAGCATCAGACAAATCGTCAACATATAAAAACTCTCTCAAAGGAGTTCCAGTACCCCAGACTTCAAAATTTTCTCTATTTTCAATCTTTGATTTATGCAGTCTTCCCATTAAACCTGGAATTACGTGACTATCCTTATCTGAAAAATTATCATTAGGTCCATAAAGATTTGTGGGCATAAGATTTACAATTTTATGACCATATTGTTGTTTTATCGAATTACCAAGTTCAATCGCTGTTAATTTAGCCATTGCATAAGGTGAATTAGTTTTCTCAAGTTCACCAGTCATAATGTACTCTTCTTTTATTGGGTTAGGAGCGTTTAATGGGTATATGCAACTACTTCCTAGGTTTATCAAATTAATATTTTCATATGGAATTAGGCTTTCAAGCAAATTAATATTTATTTTTAAATTTTCCAAAATAAAATCAGTTCTGTAAGTGTTGTTTGCAAGAATGCCCCCAACTTTTGCTGCAGCGTTAATTATATAATCTGGTTGAATCTCTAAAACTGCTTGTTTGACACTATCTAAGTTAAACAGATCTAAAGAACTCCTATTAGATGCAACCACCTCATTAAATAGTGAACTTGATTTGAATTTCCTGACCAATGAGCTTCCAACTAAACCATTACTACCAAGTATTAAAACTTTCATGTATAGATTTAATTTTAATAAATAATTATTTTATCTTTGAAATCTTTATATTAATTATAATCTTCATATGTGCGGTTTTACTGGAGAGTTATCATTTAACAACATTGATAATACATTATTAAAAAAGGCTAACAATCACTCTATATGCAGAGGTCCAGACAATCTAACAAATCATATCGAAAATGGAATTTTAAATATGAGCCTTTGGTTTAATAGGCTTGCAATAATTGATTTGAGCGAAAAAGCAAATCAACCAATGATTTCTGAAGATTCAAATTCAATTTTAATGTTTAATGGAGAAATTTATAATTCAGAGAACTTAAGAACAGACTTAAAAAAGAATGGTTATAAATTTCGTACTTCTCATTCAGATACTGAAACATTATTGGCAGGGTTAGATATATTTGGTATTGATTTTATAAATCAACTAGAAGGACAATTTTCTTTTTGTTACATTAATAAGATAATTAAGAAGGTTTATTTTGCAAGAGATAGACTCGGCCAAAAGCCTTTATATATAAAAATAAACGAAAAAAAAATAACTTTTTGTTCTAATTTAAAATCAATTCTAGAACTTGATAAGGATGTTAGTATTGACCAAGAATCTATTGAGCAATACGTAGCATATGGAATTAATTTTGCTCCTCGTACCTTATTCAAAACAATTCAAAAAATAAACCCAGCAACATATTTAGAAATAGATTATTCAGACAATAAATTTATAAAAAAAGAAAAAAATTATTGGGAGCCTGATTTATATTTAAATAACAAAAATTTTAACTATGAAAATTTTCAACAATTATTTTCTGAATCGGTTAAAAAAAGAACTATTTCAGATGTCCCCATAGCAACTTTTTTATCAGGAGGCATAGACTCTACAAGCATTGTAAAAAAGCTTCAAGATTTAGGCCATTCGACAAATTCTTTCTCTGTTGTAGTAGATAATAAAACATATAATGAAAAAGAGTTTATTGATAAAGTCGTAAATACCTATAAAACTAAACATTATGAGACAAATATTGATTCAGAGATATCTGATGAAATAATTAACATGTCAATAAAAGCTCTTGATGAGCCTTACTCTGATCCCTCTGTTGTACCTTCATATTATTTAAGTAAACTAATTTCAAAAAAATATAAAGTTGCAATATCCGGAGATGGCGGCGATGAATTATTAGGTGGTTATTATCGAATTAAAAACCATATACAAAAAAAAGGATTTTGGAAGAATTCTATAAGTAAATTGTATTTTATCTACCCAGCAATATTAGGTTCAGGAACTAATTTAAAATCAATGTCAAATAATTATAAAGAGTCATATATTTCATACCTAGAGGATGGTAAATTTTTTAAATTACTTTTTAAAAAAAACATATCTCAAGATTTAAGAATTAATATAAATCATTCTGGAAGTACTTATAAAACACTATTAAAAACAGATTACGTCCACTATTTATCTGACCAGATGATGTTTAAAGTTGACAGAACTTCTATGTCTAACTCACTTGAGGTAAGATCTCCTTTTGTTGATCATAAGTTAATTGAGTATATATTTAGTCACGATACAGACTATTTTGATAGAAATAACCAGAAATTGCCTTTAAAGAAGTACTTATCTAGTGATTTTAATAAATATTTTTTAGAGAGACCTAAACAAGGATTTGTATTTGATTATAAAAAGTGGGTATTTTTAAATTTAGATCATATATTTAATGTTATAAATAAATCAAAAGCAAATGAGTATTTAAACATCAAAAATTTATATAAATTGAGATTTTTTAAAACGAGAATGAATTCTCTTAGAATATGGAGAATATATGTCTTAGCATGTTATTTGAATGATGTTAGTGATTCATAGTCTTTATACATTGCTTCTACTATTTTTTCAATTTGATTATTTTCTAAACTAACTTCACAGTTTTTTAAAATAGCATTCTGTAAATCTTGATTGCTGTGAACATCATAAAACTTTTTAGTTAAATCGTTTAAGTCACTATATAGATAACCATTAAATCCATTTGAAATTATTTCAGAATGGTTTGATATATCCGTAGCAAAAACTAGACAATTGTTGTTTATAGCTTCAAGAATAGTTTTTGGATTACCTTCAAATTTAGAAGTTGATAAAAAATATTTGTATTTTCTATATGTATTGAGTAATTCAGAATGAGGGATATTTTCCAAAAAATTAACTTTCAAACCAGCTTTCATTGATAGGTTATTCAAATATTCTCTCTGAGAACCCCTACCATATATATCTAATTCGAATTGATTATTAAGATTTTTAAGAAATTCAAATGCCAGAGGATAATTTTTTTGAGACTCAAGCCTCCCAACCATCAAAATTTTATCCTCTTTTCTCTTTATGCTTGTATTGGATACTTGCCTTATCCAGTTTGGGACAACTTTAACATTTTTTATTGGAAAATATTTTTCTAAAAAACTCATGTCTGAATAACTTGTAACTGTGTATATTTCACTAAATCTAAGAGTTATTTTTGTAAGAATTTTATAAAAAAATCTTTTTAATTTTGTGTCGTTATTTTCAATAGAGAATGAATATGCATCGTAACCTGTTCTAACTAGCAGAGGAGTGTTTTGTAAGAATTTGAGAATTATAGGCACCCACGAACCTAGCAGCTGATGTTGGTGAAAAAGGCTAACATCACTTAATTTTTTACTTATTTTAAAAGGTATAAAAAAAGAATAAATGAGCCTTGTTGCCTTGTTATTAAATTTTTTTATATATTTGTATATTGGAAAAAACTCAAAATTTTTATAACCAAAATCATTTGAATCTAAGACTTCATCGTATGTTAAAAAAATAAATTCTATACCGTACTTTTTTGCTAATTCATCGTAAATTACCATCTCTCTTTCAAATAATCCCGATGTTTTCAGAGTTTCTACTGTATAGTCATAAGTAAAAAATATAGCAATTTTCATTTTGGGCATTAGTGTTATTTTAATAATGAAAATTACATATACTTTTACAAAAGGAATAATAAAAATAAGTGATTAGATTTTCCAATAAAACATTTTATAAGAGGCATAGTAATGAAATGTCTAAATATGTTTTTAAAAAAAATTCTTTACATATAGTAAACAAAAATTCTGAAAATAAAATATTCCTTAAGGGTTGCGAAACAGTATTACTAGATTTGTCCGGCCCTAAGGTTGACAGCAATATAAATATCAATAAAAAATTTGAAAGAATTCTACTTACAGATGTTATTGAAAATCATCCAGATGTCTTTTCTTTATTAGATTCTATAAAAAAAATGTTAACTACAGATGGCAAATTAATTATTAGCTCTGTAAACACCAAGTATCTTTTTTTGAATAAATTTTTAGAGATTTTAAACCTTAAAGACAAAAATCCCAATAACTCTTATATTCATTTAAGAAAAATTAATCGAGTAACAAACGGAGTCGGCTTGGAATACCAGAAATACTACACAAAACAACTTTTTCCATTTAAGTTAAATTATTTAGGAAATTTGTTAAATAAAACTTTAGAAGTAATTTTTTTTCGATTAAATTTAGGAATTAAAACTTACATGATTTTTAGACAGGCTGAGACTAAAAGTATTGAGTTTTCAAAGTCAATTATTATCCCTGCCAAGAATGAGGAAGGAAATTTAGAAGAGCTTGTTGATAGGATTCCTAAATTTAGTAATACAGAAATAGTATTTTCATATGGTGAATCTAAGGACAATACCTTAGAAATAATGAATAAAATTATGAACACTAATAACGACTTTGTTTTCAAAATCATCAATCAGACTAAAAAAGGAAAAGCAAATGCAGTTTGGGAAGCTTTACAAATAGTAGAAAATGATGTTATTGCTATATTAGATGCTGATATAAGTGTTGACCCCGAAACTTTAGTTGATTTTTTTCAAATAATAGAAAATAATAATGCAGATTTTGTAAATGGAACAAGATTAGTTTATGAAATGGAAAAAAATTCGATGAGGTTTTTGAACAAAATAGGCAATAGATTTTTTCAATATTTTATAAGTAGGATAATAAGAGAGCAGCTAACAGACTCTTTATGTGGCACCAAAGTATTCAAAAAATCATACCTAAACGATTTATTATTATGGCAAAATAATTTTAATAAGAATGATCCATTTGGAGATTTTGATTTAATTTTTGCAGCTTCTTACACTGGTCAAAAAATTGCAGAGATGCCAATAATTTACAGAGAAAGAAAGTACGGTACCACTCAAATATCCAGATTTAAAGATGGTTTTAAATTACTTTTTTATTTATTATCTTCATTTATTGTTTTTAATACTTCTATAGAAAGAGAAATAAAAATTTGAGTATCTAATTGTTTTGTTTAAGGTCATTTTTTAAGGTTTTTAAAATATAACTAATTTTCATTTTCCAATTTTGCAACCTATATTCTAAGTGTTCAGCAGGTGCCGGAATTTTCCAATCTTCCATTATTTCAAGTTCATCAAACTGGGAATTAAATAAGACATGCTCAGAAACATCTTCTGGATAGTTTTTATCAACAGTATATTTTAAGAAATTAATTGGAAGTTTATAAATTCCTATGCCACCAAAAGCACTTGATATATTAATATTTAATTTTTTAAAATTTACAAGATCAATCTGGTGTCTAAATATTAAAAAATAATTGTATATAAAACTACCAATCTTTATATATTTCTTCATTCGTTTTGCCCAAAATTGAGAATTATACTTTACCCACCCCGAAGCTCTTAATGCAAATATATCGTAATAAAATGGCTCCGAGAATGGGAATATACCGTTAGGCTTCTTTTTTTCAATGCAGTAATTTATCAGTTTGTCTAACTGATCAATAGTTGCAAATTTAAATAAATTTATATCAAGATCCAATGGGATATAAATAACATTATTAAGGTTGTAATTTTTGGTAATTATATTTAAACAAGCATTTCTTGAAAGGGCTATTCGTTCTATTCTATTTTTATATTTTGCCTCCAAACCATTTAATTCAACATAAGTAACAAAATTTTTATTTATTGAAAAACGTTCTAACTCTTTTTTTGTTCCATCATTAGAATCTGAATCTATAAAAATCATCTTTATTTGAAATTTAGACTCATTTCTATAATCAGATAAGAATGCTAAATTATAACCTATGGTCTCTATACAGTTTTTTGATATCCCACAGAATAAAACTGTATATTTTTGATTATTGTTATTCACAATTGTTAGTTTAAATTATAAAAATACTAACTTTCATGTTGTTTAATTTGTTTTTCCCCAGTTAGTATTATTAGTAATAATTATGAAATCAAAAATAATAGATTACATTTTCATTTTAAAAATTATTATTCAAAATTTACAGAATTTAAAAAAGATAAAAAATTTAGACTTCAGTTTAGTTACAGCTTCCGATGATCGACATTACTTATATCTAGAGAATTTGTTAAGGAACTACGAAAAGATAATTAATAAAAAGAATTTTATTAAATTATTTATATTTGACCTCGGATTAACTGATGATCAAGTTAAAAAAATTCAACAAAACGAATTTGTCAACCTAAGAAAATTTCCATTTGAAAGTTATCCCGATTTTTTTAATAAAAGATTAGAAAGTCACAATTATAAGTTAGGAGGTTTTGCATGGAAGCCTGTAATAATTGATATTTTAAAAAAAGAAGAAATTGAAAATATTATTTGGCTTGATTCAGCATGCAGCTTTAATTCAAAGATATTTTTATTCAAGCTTTTGATCTATGACTATGGCTTTGCTAGTTTCCAATCATCTGGAATAATTAAAGATTGGACTCATAACAGTGTTTTTCAAGAATTAGATATAGTGAATAACCAGGACTTATTGAATTCTTCAAATTTAATGGCAGGTGTAATCGGGTTTTCTTTTAAAAGCAAGTTTGCAGAATCTTTACTAAAGGAATGGTGTAAATTGGCTCATAAAGAAGAATTAATTTTTCCTAATAATAGTACAATTGCTAATCACCGACATGATCAATCTTTGCTTTCAATTCTATATTGGACAATGACTAAAAAAAATCTACCTTTCAACACGTCAACGTTTGGAATTAAAGTTCAAAACTGGCCCAATAAAATATTATTTTTCTATGACGAAAAGGACGATATTAGGAAAAAATTATTAAAAAAATATTTATACAATTCCACAACTACAAATAAGAGATCAAAAGTTATTGTATTATTAAATACAAAAAGTTTAAAAAAAATTCCGTTGAGACTTCTTATCACAAAAACAGTTGTCTTATTTATAACAGAAAATTCTGAATTAAAAACTTTAGAGGAATATAAAATAAAAAAACATTTTGTAAAAGTTTATCTAAACAAAGGTATAAAGAATATCAATTATAAAAAAAACTTTTTGGATTTTAATTTAGACAGTATTGATGAAATCATTTCTAAAGAATATAGAATTGCATTAAATGAATAATAAAGATATCAACGTAGTAACTGGATTTAAATTTGCAGAGATTGCAGATGTAGTTTTTAGCGGAATTTTTTTAAAGTCACAAATTAATAGTTTAAATATTGCAAAAAACATTGAAGAAAATTCTAACAATAATGATTACGTTATTGTAAAAAAAAAGGAATTTAAATTAAGTGAAAACGATATAATTTTTTGTAAAACTGAATATTTAAAAGAACTTTTTTTTGTTTTAAAAAAGCAATGCAATTTTAAAAATATTAAACTAATATCCCATCAAAGCGATCTTAAAATAGATAAAAAGCTTTATGATTTAAAGCCAAAGTGTATATCTAAATGGTATTCAATAAACATAGATTATAAAACACCTGACCTTATACCAATACCATTGGGCATTGCGAACTTTCACTCCAAAAATTTAAGTAAAGATAATTTTCGTTACTTAGAAAAAAATGAATATTTTATTAAAACAAAAAAACTTATATATGTAAATTTTAATCCAAACACCAATTTCTCTCATAGAAAAAGTCTTTATGGTACTTTTAAAACAAACACATGGGCAACTAAAGATATTGAACCATTACAAAATGAAGATTATCAAAAAAAAATAACTCAACACAAATTTACTTTAGCTCCGTGGGGTAATGGAATAGACACACACAGATTTTGGGAAATTCTTTATAGCGGCTCAATTCCAATTACTCAATTTCACCACATCTATTCCTCATTTACTTCGATACCAAGAGTATTAGTTAATGAATATAGCGAGATAACAAAAGAATTTCTAGATCAAAATTTTTCAAACTTAGAAGCAAGAAAAAAAAATTTTAACTTTGAAGAACTAAATTTTGATTACTGGAAGAACTTAATATGTGACGATAGCAATGATCTTGAAAATGTAGAAAGTATAAACCTTCAAAATCAACTCCACTTTTTCTTTCGATATAAAGCTGATTTATCACACTATATAAAAAGCAAATTAAAGTTTTTTAATAGAATTAGACGCTATGTTTTTAGAAAATTTAAAATTTAAATGTTAAATTTTTTATATGCTTTTGATGAAAATTATGATATTCAGGGATGCGTATCGATGTTTTCCCTTTTAGAAAATGTAAAAGAAAAAATAAATATTTACATAATAAAAGATCAATCTAATAGTTCTTTTAGTATTCCAAAAAAAATACAAGATCACAAAAACTTAAACAACCTAGTTATTAAAAATATACGAACAAAGGAAGAGTTTTACAATGTCACATTAGCTCATGTGTCTCAAGCAACCTTTTATAGACTTTATTTGAGTAGTTTATTTGAAGAAGAAGATTTTAATATTATATATTTAGATGCTGATATTGTTTGTGTTGGTAATCCTATTAATCAATTAACAAAAGCGTTCAATGATATGGATTCAAATGCCAACTTTATAGGTTTTGCAGATGAATTAAAAAGAAATGAATACTCTGAACCATTTTTAAGATTAGAAATGAATAATGATAAATATTTTAATGCTGGTGTAATGCTATTAAATTTAAAAAAATGGAAAGAAAAAAATTATACTCAAAAATCTTTGGAGCTAATTAAAAAACTAAAAGATAGAGCAAAATTTTGGGATCAAGATATTTTAAATTCTTTAATTGATGGTAGATATTATACAATTTCAAACGATCTAAATTTTAGAACAGAAGGAAGTTTTGTAGATAGAAGGTTGGATAATGTAAAGTTTGTTCACTATTCTGGCAAAAGCAAGCCTTGGTCTGTTGGAGGAATATTTGAAGAACACGGTAAAATTTACCATAAATATTATCAAGCATTGTTTGGAAAAGAGTTCCATTTTGTTGTAAATAATAGAAGAAATTCAATCCTAAAAATTATGAAATATTTTAAGTATTTTAAAAAATTACCAATAAATAGTTTGTTCAAATATTTTATATTATCTTTAGTAGCAATAATAAAAAAAAATTAACTCCAAACTCTTCCACTTCCATGAAGTGAATCGTAATAAAATAATGGTTCATCTATGTAGTCACAATTTGTTAACCTAAGCAAACCTAGCCAGCAATCATAGTCAGGCGCATAATCATTTTTTGTTGCAAATGGTCTAAAGCCACCAATAAGCTCAAGTAAATTCCGTTCAACGATTACACTAGATGTAATAATTGAGTTATGAATTTTTAAAAAAGAGAAATCAATTTCATTAGGAAACTTAAAATTTCTATAAGTTGAAAATAAATTTTTTTTATGTTTTTTTGCAATCCTTTTATAAAAGTGTTCTTTGTTATATATTTTGTATGATGAATTCTTGTCATAAATCCCTCTTCCAATTAATCCATCTGTAGCAGACATTTTGTTTTCAGAAGATTCCATAACTTTAATTTGTTTATTAAGCTTTTCTGGCAACCAAATATCATCATCATCCAAAGTCGCAATATATTTTCCTGTTGCTTTTTTAATTCCAAAATTTCTTATATGTCCAGCTGACACGTACCCTAAAACATCTCTCTGATTTCTATCTAAATCAATTTTTGTAACATTTTTTGCAAAATTATATTTATAGTATCTTTCATCAGAAGAACAATCATTCACAATAATTATTTCTTTATTTGTGTATTTTTGTTCCTGAACACTTTCTAGAGCATTCATAAGATAATCAAATCTGTTATAAGATGGAATAATTACGCTAACTAAAGGTTCAGACATAATAAATATTATAAATCATATTTGATGAAGGTCTCTTTAGAAATATTTAAATATAGTGAGTTGATTAAACAATTGTTATATTCATATTTTTAATTTTTTTAATATTTTGCCAGGAAGAATCTTTATTGCAATTGACAATACTTTAATTAATGTTGTTGGATAAACAATACCACTCTTTTTTTTGTAATATTTTTCAAGAATGTTTGCTGCTTTAACCTTTGACATATCAAAAACAGTTTTTTTATGTTCAGAAGACATAGATGTATTAACTTTGCCAAATCTAATAATTAAAAAGTTATCTATGGAAGAATTTTTAACAAACTGTTCAAGAAGTAATTTACTTTGACCATATATAAAATTTTTATATCTTAATTTTGCTGCAGCAAATGACGAGATATAAATATATTTTTTTACATCTTTTTCGACACCTTGCAAAGCATGTGTAATGGCAAAAGGGACAAGAAAATTTATTTTTATTGTATTGTCAATTTCAATTATATTTGGATTTTGATTTGGTCTATTCTCTGCAATATATCCATTAAAAAAGAATATGTAAGGCTTATCAATTTTTTGTATAAAGCTAATTATTTCATCTAGATTATCTCGGTAGTCCTTAACGTGTAAATAATTATTTTCTTCATATGAGCTACTGGTCGATATTTTATAAATATTTTGTTTTTCTCCAATTAATTTTATAAATTCTTGGGAAATTTCGGATGAAGCTCCTATTAATACAATGTTATCTTTCTCACTCATTTTAATAAATAATTATTAATGTTAATAAGCTTAAGAATACAATTGTAATTATATTTCTAGATGCAATAATCCATTCAACAAAGTTTTCTGTTTTTGAGTAAAGTGATGCCTTTATAAAGGATTTATTAAAATAATAAAGAATAATAATTGAAAGAGCTGAAATTAAAAATTCGAATGAATAAATATTCGTATTTTGAAAATTCCAAAAACTAAAAATAACTAATGAAAAGAATGAAGATAAAATACATAACTTATGAAGTTCTGTGTCACTATAGCTTTTTATAAGATGTTTTTTTACCTTTGAATCTTCGGACACTTTATTGTTGTTTAGAATTGATAGTTTTTTACCAATAGAAATTAAGGTTAATGTAAAAAGCAAAAATAAAACAAAAGAAATCGTAAGTTCAACTGTAGCTGAGTTTGCTCCAATTAAAATTCTTATCCCAAACAATATCGTTATTGATAAAAAATCAAGATACTTTATGTATTTAAAGTTAGAAGAATAAAATATAGTAATGATCAAGTAAACAAAATATAAAACCACTAAGTCATAATTGACAGCATAGATTACAAGAAAACTCATGGTAAGTAATACAAATGAATAAGCTGATGCAACTTTTACATTTAAACTTCCGGAAGCCAAAGGCCTATATTTTTTTTCTGGATGAATTCTATCCTGCTCTATGTCCTTGATATCATTTAGAATATAAGTTGATGAAGCCAATAAAGAAAATGAAATAAATACTATATATATTTCGTAACTTGTAAAAACTTTAAAGTTATTTGAAAGAATTGCAGGAATAAAAATAATTAAGTTTTTTGTCCATTGCTCAATTCTTAAAATTTTTATCATCCGAAACTAAGATTAGTACTCAACAATTTGTATTTAATTTTACAACTACTTATATATTTTTACAGGTTGTTTATAAAATATTCTAACTTTGTGTTAATAATATCCATAGAGTGGTGTTTTTTGACAACAGATTCGCAATTGTTTGAGAAATTATCATATTCTTCATTTGATAAATTTAAAATTAAATTTATTTTGTATATCCAACTGTCCAAATTATTATTTGGATTAAAAAAAATATTTTTATTATCTTTAAAGTTTTCATAATCCCAAAAACCTCTAGTTTTTGTAATAATAATTGGCGTGCCGCAGGCCATGGATTGCAGGGCTACGCTTTGACCAGATGGCTGAAGTGTATTTTTAATAGGAAGAATTGTTACTTTAGATTTATTGTATAGATCTAATATATCTTTATCATCTAAAAGAGTATCATCCCATGAGCCTTCAAAGACTTTACAGTTCTCATTTTTTATTTTGTTTTTATCGATAAACTTACTTACTATTATGAACGAAGTATTATTCATTTCATTTATAAGATCTATGACGGTTTCATAATCTCTTTGCCCGTCATTTCCAATAAATAAGACATCATTTGATTTGATAAAATTTTTATTTTTCCAAAAATCTAAATCCACTGAAAATGGATAATATTCAAAAATGTTTTTAAATTCTGGAAAAAGTTCATTTGCTGATTCTAGTTCGGACCTGTTTAGGAAATAAATCTTATTGGAAAATTTTAAAATATTATTTATAAAGTTAATTTTAAATTTATATAAAAATTTATTGTTAGGAAACTTATTTAAAAGCCCCATGAAAAAAACAATACATACATGTGATTTTCCAAAAATCTTATTAAGCAACAACATCGGATATGATGAGATCAGCGCTCTATGATTTGAAAAAATCAAAATATCACTTTTTCTTGTAATTAGATAGTTTTTTACTGATGTAAAGTAGGAGAACAAAATTGGAATTTTTAGTATATGACCAATCCTGTGTTCGATATTATTTTGAATAAAAGTTCTAATTAAAGTTGGTCTAGCTTCGATTATTGAAACATTTAGGAATTTTTCGCTCAGGTATTTGTAACCATAAAACATTTCTACAGGGTAAGGTTTGTTACTGTTAATTCTATTTAACCTGCCATGAAGGAAAAAGTATGTTATTTTTTTCTTATTTTTCATTAAAAAACTTACTTTTCACCGTATATAACAAAGTGTTTTTGCAAATTTCCATATTTTAAATTTTTAATTTTATATCGACTAATAATTTGAATATTCTTAAATCCTACCTTTTCCATTATAAGTTTTGTAGCTTTTTCTGAAAGCCTAAAAAAATGACCACTTGCTCCTGAATATTTTAGAACTGGAATTTGTAATATATCTAATCTATTGAATGGGTTAGAAACATCGATGATGCAGAACTCATTTGTTTTAAAATATAATTGTTCGATCGCAGTTATAGGATCTCTTAGGTGTTCCAGTAATGAACCACAAAATGTTACGTCAAAATTATCTAACTCACTTAAGTTATATATTGAAGCTTTTTTGAATTCAATTTGAAGATTAAAAATTTTTTTAATTAAATTAAATTTATTTGAATCATTTAAACCCATTTCCGTATAAGCTTTTTTTAAATTATTAAAATCATTGTGACTAATGTGTTTAGCTTTTTGATCTTCCTTAAGATTTTCTAAAACATCAAAATTTACTGTTCCATCATATTGGTTGTAATCAACTCCTAAAACCCTTTTAGCATTCAATATCTCTTTAAAGTAGTATGAAAAATAACCATCTGAACACCCAACATCTAAGACACTTTTATTTTTTAAATTAGGAATCTGTAGCTCTTTTATTTTTTTGGAGTAATCAAATGTCCCTTGAGACCTTATTTCATTAAATTCAAATGTGTGATACCAAGTTCCTTTAGTAAATATTTGCTCAATTGCAGATAAGTTGTTAACCATTTGATACCTATATTAAATCATTCTATTAGTGATTTTAAATTTAAAAAGATTACATTTATTTTTTGCTTAATTCTTTTAAAAGTTAATTATACTTAATCGACTACCTAATAGATTATGAATAAATTTAAAACCAATAAAATTGTAAACGCACTTACTAATTTATTAATAACTTTGGTAATTGTTGTTGTTGCTGTTTCATTTTCCAACAACTTTAAAAGCACAGAAAATTTATACAACGATACCAATACAAATAATGAAATACATAGTCAGTATGAAAAATGCAGTCTTTCAGCTGATAAATTATCTTCGTACATTTTAGAAAATGTCAGTGCATATAATATTTTACAACAGACTGAAACGATAAGCATGTTTCCAGAACTTTCAAACTTAAAATGCTTAGGTAAAGTTTCAGAAATAAAACAACTTAATGATAATGACTTACTTTTAGTAGTAGCTACGAGTCCAAGATTTTCAAGTTTTGTTGGAAATCTGATCTATATTTTATTTTTTATAAGCTCAGTTCTTTTACTCTCTCGAGGTATTTTTTTTAAAAATTTATTTTTAATTCCAGCTTTTATATTATCTTTAGACAACTTACTTTTTATAAATAGAAACACGTTAATACTATCATCACAAATTTTGATTACACTTTTAGGAATCTTATTTTATAAAAATAATTCTGATAATGAAATTATGAGTTCATTGAAAATAGAAAGAATAAAGTACAGAAAAGACATCAATGTATTAAGAGCTATTTCAGTAGTCTCAGTAGTTTTATATCATGCGGACATTGAAATTTTTAAAGGAGGTTGGTTAGGTGTAGATATATTTTTTGTAATCTCAGGATATTTAATTACCAATATTATTTTCTCAGAAATTCAAAATAAAAATTTTTCACTCAAAAGCTTTTACATAAGACGTTTAAGGAGAATTTTTCCAGCTCTGTATTTTATGTTGCTAGTTACAATTCCGTTTTCATACATTTTATTAAATCCAAAAAGTCTTATAGAGTATTTAAATAATTTAAAATTTTCATTGCCCTTTTTGTCTAATGTTTATCTTTCACAATTAGATTTTTACACTGCTGATCCAAACAAATTTAGTCCACTGCTCCATACTTGGAGTTTGTCAATTGAGGAACAGTTTTATTTGTTCTTTCCAATAATTTTTCTTATTTTTTATAGATTAAAGTTTTTCTCACAAAGAATTTTGGTCTTTCTTTTCTCATTTCTTATTGCAATTAATTTACTTGATATAAGTGCGATTTCAAAATTTTATCTCTTTCATTTTCGTAGTTGGGAATTTGTCTTAGGATTTTTAATAATGATATATTCACAAGGTAAAAAATATAAGCTCTATAAAAACAACGAAATGATTGGGTTGTTTTTAATTTTTGGTTCAATTATGTTTTTTGATGATTTATATATTGATAGTTTATTTCCAAAGTTTGCATGCTTAATAGGTGTCAGTATTTTATTGTTAAATCTTGATCGAAATCTTTTTCTGGAAAAACTTTCAAATATTAAATTAATTTCAACAATAGGGTTAATATCCTACTCAATTTACTTATACCACCAGCCTATTTATGCATTTATTAGGATTTACCTTAGAAGAAATTTTCAAGAAATTGATACAACACTTCACTTTTTTATAGTTATTTTCATAACTATTGTTTCATTTATTTCTTATAAGTTTATAGAAAAACCATTCAATAATAACTTCAACATAACAAAGTTGATAGCTTTAATTTTTATTATTTTTATATGTTTGGCATATACTTCAATCGGACTGAACAATAATGGTTTCTCGTCTAGATATGAAGATATTCCAGATGAAGTAGTGTATTACTCTATTAATACAAATAAGTACCCAGGTGACGGCTCCCTCGATGATTGGGATGGATATAGTTGTGATGCCTACGCTTTATCAGGCTATGAAGTAATTAAAGATAATCCAAATTTGTTTCCAGGTCCTTGTGTGTATATAAAGAATAACTCTGTTTCAAATTTTATTTTAATTGGCGATTCTCACGCAAATACTTTATCAGTTGCAACAATTTATTGGGGAGAAAAGATATCTAATAATTTCAATTTTATTCCTTTAAACGGAACCGTTGGGAGGTGTTTACTTAGCGCACAAAACGATACACCTGATTTTAGGTTTGACTGTACTAATGCTTTTTTCAATAACTTTTTAAATAAATTAAACCCTAATGACAAAGTAGCTATAATTGGAAGATTTCCAATTTGGGTAAGCGAAGCAGGAAAAGCTTCGCTTCAATGCGAAGCAAAGTGCAATCATATAAAAATAATAGAAGAAAGAATAAAAAAAATTGCTTCAAAAGTTGAAGAGTTAATCATCATATATCCAGTTCCAACACACCCCTATAGCATCACTGCTTCTTATTTTTACAGACAACATTATTGGGGTGAAGTTGTAGCAACAGATTATGAAATTTGGAGAGAATTAGC